>OLLK01000175.1_pt1 | contig 132087 bp, 118 predicted proteins | sample 1604531 | NCBI WGS metagenome assembly OLLK01 (sample SAMEA104055722, study PRJEB20765) | soil metagenome | isolation source: soil | reverse complement strand
TGGAAATTGTTGATCAAATATAAGGATAATTGATAATTGTGCTAAGATGTTTCGTATTTTTTCCGTCTTTGCAGGCGCTTCTCACCAGTTTCATAAAAGTTCTTAGGGACAAATCGCGCTCTCCGGTTCATTTACAACTTAACGCCCGGGGTGGATAATTACACAACGTCTACTACGCCCCCGGCCCGCACGCTGTTGAGCAGTCCCATATTTTTATTTTTATTAATACCGGAAATATGTTTAATTTTAGTTTAAAATACCTCCTATCCAATTAATACCCCTACAACGTAATACCCCAGCAGCAGGCCTAATATTTATTCACCTGCTTCCGTAGCGTATATTATTTTTTATCCAGCCATTTATCAGCATAAATAAAACCCGTATGAAAAATTCAATTGTGTTAATAAGCTTGATCGGCGCTTTGTGCCTGGCGGGTTGTTCCAACCGCATAACCCATATCCAGGTAATGCAGCAGTATAAAACGCAGCAGGATGTATTAAAGGCTTTTGGGGCGCCTAACCAAAAGAAGGAAGGAAATGGTGCAACGGAATGGCTGTATGATGAAAGCGCGTCGACACGGTCGGCAAAGGGCTGGGTGGCGCCGGTGTACAATGGCGCAAGCGTGCAAACGGCGACGGTTACCGAATTTAAGCTATACCCCAAATATGTAAAGTTTACGTTTGACGGCCAGGGCCATGTTTTAAGTTATGACAGCGGCGGGGTTGATTTTTCAAAAAAAGAGGCAAATCCCGTCGGGACGGTTTTGCTGGCGATTTTTGGCGCTGCTTTGGTTATGGGTGTAATTTTGGCAGCAATGCTGGGTACAAAGCTTTAGGGGCGGCATTAAGGAAGGCCTCACATTTGCCGTTTACGATTGCGCCGCGCCGCAGGCTGGCGCAAGCGATGGGTTAGTTTGGGTCGACCTTTGCATTTGTCGTTTACCGATGCACTGCGTTGCATCACGGGTTCGATGGGACATTTGCCTAAAATTCAGAAATTAAAGTGAAGCTTTTTCGTCAGCAGGACAGCTTCGGGAGAAACCAGGAAAAACCGGCAGGGCTGTGCGGCGGGCAGGGCATAGCAACTTTTTGCTGAAGCGGGGGGCCTTGTGCGAACGTAGTTGTGCAAAAAGATTGCAGCCCAAGGTTTTTCCTGGTTTGTGTGGCCAAGGCCCAGTGCGGCAAAGAAGCATTCCTGCTGTCCCGATAGCTATCGGGATGATTTTTTGGTTACTTTTGTATCAAGACAAAAGTAACAGCCTCTGCGGCAATTGAGCGGGGTGATGTAAGCGTTTTAAAACAATGTTAAGTTAATAACGCAATGCCTCGCCGATATGCTATCGCCACGCGGCATTTCGGTTTGTTGGAGAAAAACTCCAACAAAGACGGGGACACCGAAGAAGGGCATTTAGCTTACCCGGCGATGCTGTTCAAAGGCTTATTCGCCGGTATTACACTACCGGGGAAATGACATCCTTTCATGCTAATATAAAAGGTAGTGCCGGTGCCGGGCACGCTTTCAAAACCTATTTCGCCATGCTGCAGCTCGGTAAACTCCTTGCATAACAGTAAACCCAGTCCGGTGCCTTTTTCGTTTTTGGTGCCATAGGTCGACTGGCTTTTCATCGAGAAAATGGTGTCTTTGCGGTCGTCGGCAATGCCGATGCCGGTATCGGTTACCAGGATGCGCCAGTTAGGGCCGGCACGTTCGCAGCCGATGGTGATCTCGCCGCCGGGGGCGGTAAATTTTATGGCATTGTTGAGCAGGTTGCGCACCACCAGCTGCAGCATATTGGCGTCGGCAACCACCCAGGCGCCGTCGGGTATATGATTTTTTAAGCCGATACATTTTTCGCGCGCGATGGCGCTTTGTATGGCGATAACGGGCTTTAAGTTTTCCTTTAAATGCAGCTCGGCCAGGGTTACGGATACGCCGTCCATTTGGTTGGCGGTCCAAAACAGCAGGTTGGAGAGCATTTGATCGGTATTTTTTGTTTTTTCGAGCAGGTCCTGTTCCATACGCCGCTTTTCGTCTGCGGATAGCTGGAACTCGGTAAGCATTTCGAGGTAGTTTTGGATAGAGGCCAGGGGCGAGCGGAGATCATGCGCCACGATGGACAGCAACTTGTTTTTGGTGTCGTTGGCGCCTTCCAGCTCGGCCGCTTTGTTGATGAGCGCCAGGCGCTGCCGGTTATAGCTGGTGCGGATATACAGCGTGATGAGCAGGATGAGCAGCGAGATGGTGAGGTACGAATAGGCCATATCGATATAACGGTCCTTTACCTGCGGGTAAGTCTCGGGCACCGACTGCGGATAATGGTACTGCCAAAACAGCAGCGTGCCTACCAAAATAATATTGAACGGTACCCAAAACCTGAACTGGATTTTGGGCGCAACGGTAATGGTGAGGAACAGCGAGAGCAGGAAGATGAGCATGCTGGGCCCGTTGAGCCCAGAGTTTTGAAAAAAATTGAGCGTAAAAAACACGTTGCTGAACACGCAGAACAGGAAAAAACTGGTGTTAAGCCTGCGTTTGATGCGCGAGTAGTAATAAATAAAGATGACGATGAAAAACAGGGCCGTCATCAACAGCGCCAACGTGGGCACGCCGACAAAGTAGTTCATCGGGATATTGATAACGATGGTAACGAGCGAAACGAGGCAGGTGGCATGAAAGATGCGCGCCTCGATGGAAAATTCGCGGCTGGTGCCGGTAAGTTTTCCGGCTATTGCCTTTACGCGTGCCGAAATTTTGTCATTTCCCTCTCTCATTTCCTGGTACTGGTATTGCCTGCTTTATGCAGATGCCTAAACCGCTGGCTGCGAACAAATTATTTTGCAGTAATATTTGTATACGATTATAACGCGGTTAGGTTACGGTAAAGTTTGGGCTGGGCAGGTTAAATTTACAGCTTGTTTTTGGGAGGGCGCCCGGCGAAATCGCCAACAAAAAAGCCTCAAGACTTTCGACTTAAGGCTTTTGACTTAAAAAGTGGTCCCGACGAGAATCGAACTCATATCTAGAGTTTAGGAAACTCCTATTCTATCCGTTGAACTACGGGACCTTCTGATTTCGGAATTGGGATTTACGTCCCGATAGCTATCGGGATCGGAATTATTTTATTTTTTTAGATCCGAATCCTATCGTTCCCCAATCGCTGCAAAGGTGCAAATTTTGGATGAGTTGGTCAAGTATGATTATGGATTGCATCCGCCCATCACCTGATCACCGAGCCATTGTGCATACCCTCGGGCGCTGACACGAAGGCCAGCTTGCCTTCGGCGTTCTCGGCCATCAGGATCATGCCCTGCGAGGTGATACCTTTGATGTCGCGCGGCTCCAGGTTTACCAGTACGGCCACCTTTTGGCCGATAATGGCTTCGGGCTCAAAATATTCGGCAATGCCGGATACAATGGTGCGCGTGTCGATGCCGGTATCGATGCTGAGCTTGAGCAGCTTTTTTGTTTTGGCTACCTTTTCGGCGGTAAGTATGGTTCCGGTCCGGATGTCCATAGTGGCAAAGGAATCGTAACTGATATTTTCCTTTGGCGCCACAACTTCGGGCGCTTTTGCCGCTGCCGATGCCGCCTTTTTGTCCAATAGCTTTTGTATTTGAAAGTCAATGGCTTCATCCTCCACCTTTTCAAAAAGCAAGGCAGCGGGGTTAAGCTGGTGGCCGTTCTCAAAATACATCTCCTGGTCAAACGCCAGCGCGCTGAAGGGCAGGTTAAGCATCTCAACAATCTTCCGCACGGTATTGGGCAAAAACGGCTGCAGGCACGATGCCAGGTGACCAATCATCACCAGGCTGTTGTGCAGGGTATCCTTAGCGGCTGCCGGATCAGTCTTAATGGTTTTCCAGGGCTCATTCTCCGTAAGGTAGCGGTTACCCAGCCGCGCAATTTCCATCACGCTTTGCAGCGCCTGGCGGAATTTATAGGTCTCAAGATTGGCTTCCAGTTCGCCATAAAAGCGGCTAATTTCTGTACCGATATGTTTGTCGGTAAGGATGATCCTGCCGTCGTCACTTTCTATCTTGCCGCCATAAAACTTATGCATCAGTATCATTACCCGGTTAACGTAATTGCCCAGGATGGCCACCAGTTCGTTGTTAACACGGGCCTGGTAATCTTTCCAGGTAAACTCGCTGTCGCTGGTTTCGGGCAGGATAGAGGTGAGCACATAGCGCAATTCATCCTGCCGCCCGGGGAACTCTTCCAGATATTCGTGCAGCCAAACGGCGTGGTTGCGCGAGGTGGACAGCTTGTCGCCCTCCAGGTTTAAAAACTCATTGGCAGGCACGTTTTGCGGCAGGATATACTCGCCGTGCGCGTGCAAAATAGACGGGAAAATAATACAATGAAACACAATATTGTCCTTGCCGATAAAATGCAGCAGGCACGATTCATCTGCCTCGCTGGCTTGTTTTTTCCAGTATAGTTTCCAGTCTTTGCCATTATCCAGCGCCCACTGTTTAGTGGCCGAGATATAGCCGATCGGCGCATCCATCCACACATAGAGCTTCTTTCCTTTGGCTTCTTCCAGGGGAACATCGATGCCCCAATCCAGGTCGCGGGTCATCGATCGTGGCTGCAAACCTGATTTGAGCCAGGATTTACACTGTCCGAATACGTTTACTTTCCAGTCGCCCTCTTTGGTATCTATCCATTTCTCCAGCCATGGCTGGTATTTATCCAGCGGCAGGTACCAGTGTTTGGTTGGTTTTAAAACAGGTGTCTTACCACTTAATGTGGATATGGGATTGATCAGATCGGTTGGGTTAAGCGAGGTGCCGCAGTTTTCGCATTGGTCGCCATAGGCATTGGGGTTGCTGCAATTGGGGCATGTACCGATGATATAGCGATCGGCCAGGAACTGCTGAAAATCCTCGTCGAAGTATTGTTCCGAAAACTTCTCGATGAATTCATCCTTTTCGTAAAGGTTTAAAAAGAATTCCTGCGAAAGGTCATGATGTATAGGCGATGACGTGCGATGATAAATGTCGAACGCGATGCCTAGGTCTTCAAAACCTTTTTTGATCTGGGCATGATATTTATCGATGATAGCCTGTGGGGTGGTGTCCTCTTTTTTTGCTTTTATGGTGATGGCAGCGCCGTGTTCGTCCGAGCCGCAAACAAAAACTACATCCTTCTTTTTTAACCGCAGGTACCTGACAAAAATATCAGCAGGAATATAAGCGCCCGCTAAATGGCCGATATGCAGCGGCCCGTTAGCATAGGGCAGAGCCGATGTAACCGTAAAGCGCCTGTATTTATTTAGTTTTGACATTGTAGTAATAATGCGCAAAGATACTTATTAGTCCGAAAGACGGGAAGTCCGAAAGTCCGAAAGAAGGAGCCTCGCCGAAAATGCTTTTCAATCGGTGTAATCAAATAAAAAATCGGTGAAATCGGTGATTTAACGTCCGAAAGTAAAAGAGGCTGAAAACAAAAAGTTTTTTTAATATTGAAAATGAATAGTGGCAATGATAATTCCGAAACGGCGAAGCCTTCTTGAGCGCCGCTGAAAAATAAACAAATGCGAAAAATCGAACATCCGAAATCCGAAATAAAAACCCCTTCCCCATTAAAAAAAGGCGACAAAATCGCCATTACCTGTCCCGCTAAAAAGCTGCCCGCCCCCATGACGGACGCGGTGAAGCTGCTGGAAAGCTGGGGGCTTGAGGTGGTTTTAGGCGATACGGTTGATCTGTCCTATCACCAGTTTGCAGGCGATGATGAGCAGCGCGCGCGCGATTTGCAGCGGTTTATTGATGATGACAGCATTAAGGCCATCATTGCAGCGCGCGGCGGTTACGGAACGGTTAGAATAATCGATAAGGTCGATTTTAGCCGCTTTGCAGCAAACCCGAAATGGCTGGTTGGCTTCAGCGATATCACCGTTTTGCATACGCATTTGTTCGCAAATTATGGGCTGCAAACCATTCATGGGCAAATGCCGGTGAATATACCTGATGCATCCGCCCATTCGCTGGAAACATTAAGGAAGGCTTTGTTTGGTGAAAATCTCAGTTATCAATTTACCTCGCACGCCAACAACCGAAGCGGCAATAGCTCGGGGATATTGGTTGGCGGTAACCTCTCCTTATTAGTGGCTGTATCAGGCTCTGTTTCCGACCTGGATTATGCCGGCAAGGTGCTTTTTATCGAAGACGTTGGCGAATACCTGTATGCTATCGACAGGATGATCCGCTGCCTGGATCGCGCCGGTAAATTAAAAGACCTTAAGGGTTTGATTGTTGGTGGTTTTACTGAAGTGAAGGACAATGATATCCCCTTTGGGCAAAGCGTAGCCGAAATTATAATGGAGGTGGTAAAAGAATATGACTACCCGGTTTGCTTTGATTTCCCTGCAGGGCATATTCCCGACAATTGCAGCCTGGCGTTCGGGAAAACAATAAGTCTACGGGTTGACGCGAATTTTACGAATGTATATTAACACGAATTTATATCAACACGAATTTTCACGAATAAGGCCGAATAGACGCGAATGTGTTTCGGTACAAATTGTCTGAATCTCAAATTAGCCTGATTTTCAATTCGTGAAAATTCGTTCTTATTCGTGAAAATTCGTGTTGATATAAATTCCTGCCAATTAATTCGCTCAAATTCCTGACATTCGTGTAAATTTTAAATATGGCAGCGCTGGGCAAATTAGGCAACTACAAAAACTTTGGATTGTTGATCATCCGGGTTGGTTTGGGTATCATGTTCATTTATCATGGTTACCCAAAACTAACAGGCGGCCAAAAGGCGTGGGAGCAAATCGGCGAGTCGACCAAATATGTTGGGATCCATTTTTTGCCGATGGTATGGGGACTGCTTTGCGCAGTTGTTGAAACTGTTGGCGGGGCATTGTTGGTGCTCGGACTTTGGTTCAGGCCCGTTTGTATATTGCTGTTGATCAACATGCTTGTTGCCGCGGTGGCGCAGTATCACGGCGGCGGCTTGCAAGACGCAGCGCACCCCATTGAGGATGCCATCATGTTCGCAGGATTGCTATTTATTGGCCCGGGCAAATACAGCGTGGACAAAAAATAAATCAGCGGCCTATTGTTTAGGCGGACGCCTGATGAAGATAAAATCCCCGCCCTCATCCCCGGCGCCCTTTATTTCGCCAAACTGGGGCACCTGCCCATTTGTACTGTTGTTGATCACCGCCGCTTTGAAGTTTGCAAACAAGGCTTCGGCCGGCAGAAATTCGTCAGTATTGGTATTTAACCCTTTCAACAAATATTCCATAAACACACTTTTATCCGGAACCTCGGTCATAGCGCCGCTAGTCATTGCTTTCCTGCTGATCAATTTGTAAACCTGCTGTATGTTTTTTGGAGCGAGTTCGATGCCCCGTGATTTAAAAATGCTGCCCGAAAAACAGGCATCGCTGATCAGCAGGGTATGTTTTGATTTGATGGCATAAATTTCGTCGATCAGTTCAGTATTCGATATCCAGGTATCTCTTCTCTTCCGTATCGCATCCGCGGGCAGCCAATAGCCCTGCTGGCGGTTCTCGTCATAAAGGCCGTGCCCGGCATAAAAGATAACCAGGTTGTCTTCATTCTTTACCGTGGTCGACAATTCATCAAGTGCCTCCAGGAACTCAGCCCTCGAGGGATCTTTCAGGAACCTGACATTTTCGGGCTCAAAGGTGTAGTTTTTTACCAGCGCCTGCTTCAGTTTGCCGGCATCGTCAATGGGGCCTTCAAGGCTGCCAATATTGGTGTCCTGGTAGTTCTGCACACCTACTATTAGCGCATAGTATTTGCCCTGGTCGGCCAGTTTGCTTACCGCCGCCTGCTCGTCAACCGAAATCACATTGCGTACAATATGAAAGTTAAAGGTTCCGCGCCTCATGTTCGAGTCCAGCACGGTAACCCTTAAGGGATTGTCGCCAATAAACATCGGGATATCCGCCAAAAAGTTGCCGGCCGCATCAAAATTTGCCTGCACATCGTTTACCTGTACCGAAAATATCCCCACGGGGTCCATTGCCTTGCCCACAATGTGCAGCATATCGCTGTTTTGTACAATTTTCAACCCACGGGTAACCTCGGGTGAAATGATGACCACCTTTGGCCATTGCCGCAAAGTATCCGCAGTTACCTTAGCTATGGGCTTTTCGGTGTAACCAAAGCTCAAATGGTGATAGCTAACGCCCTGGGCAAACGTTACGCACATACCGAAGCGGGAGCCCGAGTAAGTGAAATCAACGTGGCTTTCAACCTTTTGGTCGTTAATATAAAAATAGAGTTGCCCGTCGGTATGCTTTATGGTCAATTTGTTTTTAACATTGTCGCCCATATGAATAGCATCCGAAGCGGTAAAGCCAACGATGGCGTGAAAAATGTTTTTGTCCACCTCGTTGATATAATAACTGCCAGAGTCGGTAATGCAGAAATAGTATTGCTGTAAACTGTCGGCGCCAAAAACAAGCCCGTATCCATAGTTTTTCAGCCCGCTGTTATGTGTTACCTCGGTTTCAAGAATAAAATTACGCCGCATATCCGGCTGGCTTTTGGCCGAAGACAATAAGGATGTATACCCATTTTTCCCGGTCCGGGCAACCTTGAGGGCCCCGTTGTCGAGGCTGATCAGCGCTGAATCAACTTTTTGCGTGGTCCAGCTGTTTTCGTCGTCTTTGGTAAAATCGGCATTATAAACCATTTGGGTTATGGCCGCACTGACTGGCTTATCCGCCATCGGTTTTACAATAGGCGTCACCACCGTTTTTGCAATATCCGCAACCGGCTGATTCGTTTTTGCAGAATCTTTTACCGCAGGCTTTACCACATTTACTGCATTTACTGCGGTGGTGTTTGCTGCTTGTTTAACCGTATCTTTTTTCTGCTGGTTTACAACTGTGTTAACGGGCTGGTTAGTTTGTTTAACGGCTGTATCTTTTACCGTAGCATTTACAACGGTGGCCACAGGCGGACTAACAACGGCCACTACCGGCGGTGTGGTGACCGGCACCGCGCCAACCCCTGCCGGATGATCAGCCTTGTCTTTAACCGGTTGTACAGCAATTTGCTTTGCTTGCTGGTTATTATCGGCAGCGTCCTGGAGATAAGTTACGTTCAGGTAGTCAAATGCCGCGGTTTGCTCTCGTTCTGCTATAAAGCCAATGTCGTTGCCAAAGGCCATGCCCATTTTAGTTTTTGCAACAAGCTGGTCATTTATATACAATCGTATATTATCGGCATCGGTTTCTATCGCCAGTTTGTTGGCTGCGTTAGCACCCCTCTTTATCGCTTTTGATTTGGTTGCCCTAATGATCGCTTTAAACACACCACCTTCCCGGTAAGCAAAAAAGTAATTTCCGGAGGCCGAAATGGTAAAAGCGTAATTATTGTTTTCCCCATCCCCCGCAAATACCAGGCCTGCAGCTGATTCCTCATCGCCGGATACATGCGTCATTGTCGTCTCTATCCGGTAGTTCCTTTCATCCTCAACCGCCACCTCCACCGCCCTGTACGACGACTTGTTTCTTTTTTGCGTGATAAAAAACTTATTGTTCGCAATCTTCTCAGTGGTATAAGTGTCCGAATGGTCAAACCAATCGTGCTGGCTTGTGGTAAAACTCGCCTGGTAAATAACCGATTGCGCGTTGGCGCCGTGCGAAAGACATATCAATAAAATGGCAAAGCAAAATGGCGTAAAAATTCTTCTCATAGTTAATATTTTACTCAATCAAATCATTTATGGTCTAACTCAACCATCAGCGCAACAACATCTTTACCGTTGCTAACGCCCTGGAAGGCAATTTTTTGGCTGTCAAATCTAATATTGTTCGCATCAACCATCCGGCTGCCTATTACCTGGGATACGCGTTGGTTAAAGCTGCCGCTGCCGGCATTTATTTTTGCTACCAGGTCGTTAATATTTAACTCGGTTCGGCTGTACAATACACATAAAAAATCCTTGCCCGGGGTGGGGTCCAACTCGATATAATGAAATTCATCCGGGATAGCCACATCATTCTTTTTGTACGTAAGCGCCGCGCTTATGCCATCCTCATAGGGGAATAATTTATTCGACTGGTTGGTCAGGTCTGAGGCTATTGCATACACATACGCCGGCTCGTTATTCGACAAATAGATCCTAAAGTGGGTGCCCGAGCCATAGGCGTTCGCCGTTTGGTAAACCGTGAGCGGTTGATCAGGGCCGGGTACAGCAGCGGCAGAACCCACCTTTGCGGCATTAAGGTTTACATGCATTTCGCCCCCGGTTGAAAGCAACAACTTTATTGAGCCGGATAGATCGGGCACTTGCGGCTTTGAATCGGGCAGGTCAACCAGCTCAAAACCGTATTTTACAAACTGTGCAAAATCGTTGTATCTTATCCAGGTATATCCCTCAAAGCCCCAGTTTTCGCCCCAGCTATTCTGAATTTCAAAGGCGCCGTTGTAAAGTGTATCATCATAACTAACAACACACATCGCATGGCCGCCATAGGCTGCGGAGGCCTGTTCGGCCGGCTGCCAGCTATGATAGGCATGATCAAATGACGGCGGGCATAGCATGGCAATAACCACTGGTTTCTTTTCGGCAATTGATTTACGTACCGCCTGTATTTTAAATTTATCCGATGAAGTGAGGTCGAAAAGGCGCACGAAATCTCTTAACTTGCCGCCTGAGGCTTTGGTGAGCTGGTCGGTATTAATGGATGGCGTGCAAGGCATGGGTAACTCGTTATAAGGGATACCGCCTTTATTTTTTAAGGATTGCAGAGCCGCATCCAGCGTAACGCCGATCTCGCATGAATTGTCAGCGCTGCTCATCCTGAAAAGAAACGCCGGTGAATAAGCCCGCGCCGTAATGGAGTCCTTGTTTGTCCAGTTGTTCCTGATGGCATCAATCATGGTGCGGGCGCAGTAAGCACAGGCCCATGCGGTGCAGGTACCATATTGCCCCTGGCTTTTGGGCGTCGGAGAAAATTCTTTAATGGAAGCGCGCGCGGGCACGCTGTCGAGCGCCCGTGTAAGTGTTGCTTTTTTGGGCATTACCACGTAGGCCGCATCGTTAAACACCAGGCCACGCGTGTACGACTGGGCGTATAGAACTGGTGCCGGGCTCATCAATAAAAGCAGCAGCAACAGATGGGGAATTTTAATCTTTGTCATTATTAAAGCCCCGGGGCAGGCAAATAAAAGTTAATAATTATTCAAATCGAAAAATCAATTCACGGGCCTGCATGTGTTTCGGCTTAAATATGATGAAAGTACTGCACTGATCCGGTAATTGCGAATCGGCCCGGTTGATGCGTAAAGTTAATTTATTTTATCTTAAATTTAAAACATAAATCACTCATAATGGGACATATCGTTATCGCCTGCTATAAACCAAAGCCCGGAAAAGAAGATGCTTTGAAAAGATTAATGGAAACACACCTGCCGCGCTTAAAGGCCGAAGGTTTGGTAACCGATCGTGAATCCATTATAATGGAAGCCAAAGACGGCACTATCCTGGAAGTTTTTGAATGGCTTTCGGCTGAAGCTATCGCCAACGCGCACAAAAACCCTGAAGTGCTAAAAATGTGGGGCGAATATGGGGAGGTTTGCGATTATGTGCCCATAAATACATTAGCGGAATCGGCAGATATGTTTGCGGGGTTTAAACCGTTAAATTAACTCTTGAACATAGCTTAACCGCGCAGAATAACCAAAAAGAACACAAAGACTAAGACACAAGGTGCCCAAAGATTTAATTGTTTGTCAATTTTTTTCTCTGTGTTTTCTGCGCCTTCTTAAAAGCGGTTTAAAAATAACTTGAATTGATGTTTCATTGCTGTTGACTTCAGTCAACGGGTAAAAATCAGCGATAGGAATGGGCTTTAGCCCAAATTAACTGGCGTGTTGTGGCTAAAGCCATTGGTTTATTTGCCATTAGTCCGTCGGCTAAAGCCGACGGCAATGAATATTGCGATTTTTAACAGCTTGTTAGGTATCTCTGTGGTTAAAAATTAATTTGGTTTTTATTTCAAACCTCTATCCAATTCCCATCATCCTTAATAATGCCGATCAGCTCATCCAGCGCATTAACGGAGGCAATATTTTTCTTCACCGCTTCTTTGCCGCGGTATAGGGTTACCTTATCCGGTCCCGAACCTACGTAGCCATAATCCGCATCAGCCATTTCGCCGGGGCCGTTAACGATGCAGCCCATAATGCCGATCTTCAAGCCTTTCAGATGACTTGTTCGACTGCGGATCATTTGCGTAGTTACCATCAGGTCGAACAATGTGCGCCCGCAGCTGGGGCAGGAGATATATTCGGTTTTGGATATCCGCGAACGGGTGGCCTGTAATATGCCGAAGGATGTTGAAGTAATAATTTTTGTGCCGATCTGCGGGGCATCAATCCATATACCATCGCCAAAACCGTCCACCAGCAGGGCGCCGAAATCTGTGGAAGCGAAGAGTTGAAGCGTTGTTTGTCCATGGTCTTCTTTTTGTCCATGGTCCATGGTCCATGGTCCATGGTCTTTTTCGTTTCCGGGTTCAAAGTAATAAGTCCGTTTAATAATCACCGGCACGTCCAGCCCTAATTCCTCCATCTTAAAAAAGAGGGAGCGCTGATCAGCCATACCGTGTTCTTCATCCGTCTCGAGCACAAAAACAAGCGATTGATCAAAGGGCAACGCTCCGAAGTCATCGCCTTCCACATCGGTATTTTTTAACCTTACCAGGTTTAAGGCCGACGAACGGTCATCCGCACCAATAAACTCCTGGAGCGTAAAAACCGGATGGCACATGGTTTTATCCACCAGTTTTTGCCAGGTGCTGTAATTGTAAAGCTGTTTCAGGTTACCAGGGAAATTGAATGAGGGCAGGCTATCGCCCAGGTACACAAAATCCACCGATTGATCGGCCATATTGTATTTATCCAATACCGGCGAATACAAGTATCCGGCATCATTCAGTATCGAAGGGTCTTTCAAATTCTTTTGCGACAGGTCAACCACCACCCGTGGCACCATATGCCCGCCGATGAAGGCGTTAGCTTCATAGGTTTCGCGGCGTTTGTATTCGAACGGATTGTGAGGGGAACGCTGAAAGGTGTCCCGATAACTATCTGGAGGTGAAAGGTTTTTTTCGTTGGTAATATCACCTTTCGCCTTTAACCTTTCGCCTTTCACCTTCCTTTCAGCATACCGATTTACCAGGGCGATCGCCACTGGGGCTTCAGCTTCGGGTTCTTCAGTGAGGGAAACGCGGACGGTGTCACCTAAACCATCTTCCAGCAATGTGCCGATGCCAACTGCTGATTTGATGCGGCCGTCTTCGCCGTCGCCGGCTTCGGTAACGCCCAGGTGCAGGGGGTAGTTCATCCCTTCGGCAACCATTGTTTCCACCAGCAAACGGTAGGCCTGCACCATCACCTGCGGGTTGCTGGATTTCATACTGATCACCAAACTATAGTAGTTCAGGGCTTCGCATATCCTGATGAACTCCATGGCCGATTCCACCATGCCTTGCGGGGTGTCGCCATAACGGCTCATGATCCGGTCGCTCAGCGACCCATGGTTGGTGCCGATGCGCATGGCCGTGCCATACTCCTTGCATATCTTAACCAGCGGCGCAAACTTTTGATAAATGCGGTCCAGTTCGCCCCGGTATTGGGCATCGGTATAATCTATCTGGTCGAACTTCTTTTTATCGGCATAATTGCCCGGGTTCACCCGTACTTTTTCAACAATACGCGCTGCAACTTCAGCGGCATTGGGGGTAAAGTGAATATCAGCCACCAAAGGAGTTGTATAACCACGTGCGCGCAGCTGTTTTTTTATCTCGGCCAGGTTTTGGGCCTCTTTGATGCTGGGGGCGGTGATCCGCACATATTCGCAGCCTGCTTCAATCATCCGGATGGATTGCTCTACCGTACCGATGGTATCCATGGTATCGGTAGTGGTCATGCTTTGGATACGGATAGGGTTATTGCCGCCCATTGGCACATCGCCTATCGCTACCTCGCGCGTTACAAACCGCGAATATTCGGTAAGGGAATTGCAGTAACGGCCGGGAAGGGTTTTGATAGCAGCGATGCTCATGGTGCAAAATTACGAATTTGTTGGAAGGAGAATGGCAGACTTGCGAAGTTTTAGAAACTTCGCAAGTCTTTGGAAGCCACGACATAACATCAAATCTCGATGTCCAATAATCTTGAACCATGAACTATTCTGATAATAGTAATGTTTTTTTCATCAACGATGCGGTAAATAATCCTGTATCTGTTGAGCAACAATTCACGGATCGACCTATTCGGAATTTCTGGCACAAATTTTCCCGATAATGGATATTTGTAAAGCTGATCGATGCGGTCGAAGATTTTATTGATGAACCGCCGGGCCATTAAAGGCGAGTCCTCGGAAATATAGTTTTCAATATCTTCGAGATCGGCGTATGCTGAATCGGCAAGAATAATTTTTACTTGCTCCACTTATCAAAAAACTTTTTCTTGGCTTCTTCATACTCAATTACCTTTCCTTCCTCAATGTCCTTCAGCCCCTTTTCAACTTTTTCAATAAATAAAAGTTTTTCAATCAATCGCTCAGTATCAAACTCATCTTCAAGCAAATCCAGCGTTTCGATAACAGTATGTTTTTTCATCGGATTAAATATACAAATTTATAATATTTGGTGGGGAAACTAAAAAGAGATTATTCTTCCCCAACCGTCTATATCACAGTATAACGGCTGCGTAATTAATGCAAAATACGAAAGATGTTGCAGTTGACTCCAAGACTTGTGAAGATTTCAAAAACTTCGATCTAAAATATTATTTTTGGTTATCAGAAAATGAAAAGAATCTTAATCTTATTACTCATAATCACAGCGGCCACCGGATGTTCAAGCACTAAAGATCACGAATCCGGTGATGCCGCCAAAAATGAAACCACTGATAATACGCAAACTCAATTGCTCATTAAAAAATTCAAGCCCATTGTACACGGTTACTGGATAAGAAAAGATTACATTGAAAAAATAATGCAAACCAGGTCGGTTTTAGCGGCGAACGACCTGGTTGACGCTGCGGAGATTGAAATAAATACGGATGAAATAAAGGGCGATAGCCTTAATGTCCCTGTCGGCGATAACCACGAAACCGGTAACTCCACTTTGAAATTCATCCCGGGAAAAAGACCGTTAACACTGGTTTTCAATGGGCAGGATTTAAGTTATTCTACTAAAAAAGGCGATACTACGATCAGGCTGGCATTTAGCGACGACAAGCAAAAAGGTTTTGTATTTTATACCTATATCCGCGCTTATAAAAAGCTTGACAAGGATTTTGCGGATATACTTGAGGAGTACCTCGCCAATAGGTTGGTAGCCGGGGACTACCGCTTGTTAGGCAATGACAAATCCGCCGGCGGCGTACATTTTGATAAAAATGGAAATATAAGCGGTTTCCCGGATTTTGACCGGTATATTATTGAATACGACCTGAATTCCGACGTAAACGATAACCTTGATGTAATTCATTGTTTTGGGCATGTTAATGCGCAGATGGATTTTACTTTTAAAATATCAGATGATACTTTAAAGCTTTATAATACCCGCGAAAATGCAGATTCATCCAGGTTGATCACAGGCGACTTGAAGTATCAATTTGTAAGGCAACGTTAGTTCTCCGCCTCAATCGCCTTTATCGCCTCGTCATATTGCTGTATCAATCCAGGCGCTCTGTCAACGGCCCAACCTTTGTAGCTATCGCGCATCAGGATGAGTGTTTGCCGGGTGTTATTATCATTCCTGGATTCATAGCTCAAAAGTATATTGCCAATTTTATCCTCCAGCTTACCGATGCGCTCCTGGTCGTCATAAACACCCGTCAGCTTTTCCACCAGCTTAAAATTTATTTTCGGGAAGATGTTCTGGCTTTTGGCCACCTGCCAGGCCACATCGCTCAAATCGCCATACAAAACGCCATGGCCGCCCGAAAAAATATATTTCATATGAAGCTCCCCATTTGAAATGATTTTATGCTGCAAGCCAGGATCATTAATGGCCGAATCGATCCTTTTGATCAGGGCCTGCTGATATGCGTATTGCCCTATTTCCAATTGCTTGTTTTTGATGAGCTCGTTTTTGATGTTTTCAATCAATTCGCGGGTCTGGCTTTTTTCGTGCAGGGTGTTGATATACTCGGTAACCACCAAAGCCAGGAAAACGCTGAAAATGATCAGCAGCGATTCGCCCAGGTATTCGCGCATATCGCGCAGCACGTAAACTTCCTGTTTGGGCTTTTTTGCGGTGTGCTGTGGTTTTTTATGGGGAGTGGCTGATTTTTCTTCCATAGTGTGGATTTATGCCATGAAAATAGTGAAAGCTTTTTATCAGCACAAATAACGGCTTAAGTTCAAAACCCGATTCGTTTATTGATAATGCCCTTTCAGTGACAATATATACACAACGTCGGCTTTTACTTCATAAATCAGCCTATGCTCCCGGTTAATTCTGCGGGACCAGGCGCCCGCAAGACTGTGCTTTAGGGGCTCCGGCTGACCGATACCTTTAAATGGGTCTTCTTTGATCGATCTGAGCAATTCCTTTATTTTATCTACCGCTTGTTTATTACCGCTTTTCTTTAACCAATCCAGGTCATCATCAGCTTGCCGGGTAAATTCTATTATCACAAACTGTCAATATCTATAACCCTCGTTTCGCCTCTTTTTACCTGCGCACGGCTTTCCTGAATTTTAGCTACGAATTCGGGATCATAATGCGCTTTTTCTTTTTCGTAAGTAATATTCAAAGCCTTCATGACCGCTTTGAGCGCAGCGAGCTGCTTTTTATTTTCAGGACGGACAATCAATGTTTCCATACACAAATTTATAAATTTTAATACCAAACTATGTACGCAAGCTTATTCTTAACAAAACAGCGTTTATTTAGCTATTATCACACAAAATAATCCTAATTTAGTGTCGACATTACAGTTATTACCTAACATACCCATTATGCTATTTCACCGTGCTTTTTTGCAAAGGGCAACCCGCCTGTTTTGCCTTTGTTTTTTCGCCTTGCTGCTTGTTTCTAAAGGTTTTGCGCAGCGAACCGTCGCCGATTTTGATAAAGGCTGGCATTTTAACCTGGGTGACGTTAAGAACGGCGAAAGCACAAGTTTTGCAGATGCCAGTTGGCGTATGCTCGATCTGCCGCACGACTGGAGCATCGAAGGGAAATTCAGCAAAGATAATCCGGCCACGCCCGAAGGTGGCGCTTTGCCGGGCGGCATTGGCTGGTACCGTAAAACATTCACCGTGCCGGCATCATCTAAAAACAAGCTGATTTATATTGATTTTGATGGTGTTTACCAAAAAAGCACGGTCTGGATAAATGGACATGAGTTAGGTTTCCGGCCGAATGGCTATATTTCCTTTAGATATGAGCTGACGCCGTATTTAAATTTCGGCGGGAAAAATGTAATTGCCGTAAAAGTGGATAATTCAGTGCAGCCGAATTCACGCTGGTATTCAGGATCGGGTATTTATAGAAATGTTTGGCTCGTGACGACAAGCAAGTCGGGCGCCGTTGAGCACTGGGGTACTTTTTTTACTACAAGCGAGGTAAGCGAAAAATTTGCCGTGGTTGATGCCGAAATAAAGGTTAAGGCATACGGATTTTCTGCGAACACCACTTTATATGATCCTGAGGGAAAACCGGTTCAACTCGTTCCTACCGATCCCCATGTAAGTAAAGTTACTTTAACGAAACCGGAAACCAACCGTGACTCGATACATATTATTCACGAACATTTTCTTGTTGCAAATCCAAAACTTTGGTCGATAGATCACCCTTATCTTTATAAAGCGGTCACACGAGTTTATAATTTGGATGCTTATGGAAAGAAAACTTTGGAGGACGAATACACCACTAATTTTGGCATCCGTTCCTTCAACTTCGATGCCGATAAAGGCTTTTCCTTGAACGGCAAACCGATGAAGATCCTCGGCGTTTGCGACCACCACGACCTGGGCAGCCTGGGCGCTGCCATCAATACCCGTGCTTTGGAACGCCAGCTGGAAATGCTGAAATCATTTGGGTGTAACGCCATCCGCACCTCGCATAATCCGCCAGCACCTGAACTGCTGGACCTGTGCGACAAAATGGGCTTCCTGGTAATGGATGAAGCGTTCGACTGCTGGGAATGGAAAAAAGCCAAATACGATTACCATTTATTTTTTAAAGAATGGCACAAACGCGACCTGGAAGACCAGGTATTGCGCGACCGTAACCACCCCAGTGTGATCATCTGGAGCATCGGCAACGAAATACCGCAGCAAGGCGATACCAGCGCTTTACGCCTGGCACCCGAACTGGCTGGCATAGTGCATAGCCTGGACACCACAAGGCCCATTACAACTGCTAACGACAATCCTGGTACAGGCAACCAGATCATTAAATCGGGCGCGATAGACCTGATCGGTTACAATTACCACGAATTTGATTATGCGACTTTTCACGACCGGTATCCCGGCAAAAAATTCATCGCTACTGAAACTACCTCTGGCCTGGAAATGCGCGGACATTACGACATGCCATCCGACAGCGTGCGGGTTTGGCCCGCAAGATGGGATAAGCCCTTTACCGACGGCAACCCCGATAACAGCGTATCGGCCTATGATAACGTACGCCCGGCATGGGGCTCGACACACGAAGCCACCTGGAAAGTGATGAAGAAATATGATTTCCTGTCGGGATTGTTTATCTGGACCGGGTTTGATTACCTGGGCGAGCCTACGCCCTATTCGTGGCCGTCGCGCAGCTCGTATTTCGGGATTATTGACCTGGCCGGTTTCCCGAAAGACGTTTTCTACATGTACCAAAGCGAGTGGACGGACAAAACCGTGCTGCACATTTTCCCGCACTGGAACTGGTCGCCGGGAAAAATGGTAGACGTTTGGGCCTTTTATAACCACGCGGATGAAGTGGAGCTGTTTTTAAATGGCAAATCCCTGGGCGTTAAAAAGAAACAAGGTGATGACCTGCACATTATGTGGCGCGTGAAGTATGAGCCGGGAACGTTGAAAGCAGTTTCGCGCAAGGATGGCAAGGTGGTTTTAACGAGAGAGATCCACACCGCCGGCCCGCCCGCAAAAATTGAGCTGATCGCCGACCGTAAAAACATAAAAGCTGATGGGAAGGACCTTTCCTTTATCACGGTAAAAATACTGGATAAGGACGGTAACGTAGTGCCGGATGCAGCCAACCTGGTAAACTTTAAACTAAGCGGCCCCGGCTTTATTGCCGGCGTGGATAATGGCGACGAAGTAAGCCACGATCCGTTTAAAGCGAATTATCGCAAGGCGTTTAACGGGCTGGCGCTGGCCATTGTGCAAACGAAAGAAAAGGGGGGTGATATTACTTTTATGGCGAGTTCGAATGGATTGGCGCCAGCCTCGGTGGTGCTGCATGTGAAATAGGCAGAAAGGTTCCATAATGATTTTAACTGTTATCTTGCCCTGGCATTGACAAAGCGTTTATGGAAATTAAGATCATCAAAAACGATTATGGGGACATTTTGGATAAAAACAGGACCAGGTGGAACCTCGCTAATAAAAAAAACCTGCTTTATTTTGCCTTTTACGCCCTGGTTGGTTTGTTTGTATTGGCATTGACCGCTTTATCGTCTAAAAATATCATTGATTTTTGGGGTTTGGGTTCATCCCTGGGTTTGGCATTAATATTTCTGTCTGCTTACTATTTTTTACACACCTTTCAAAATAAGAGTAAATATCTCGCGAAAACCAGATTGCTTATCACACAATCAACAAACAACAGCCGGATTACTGAACTCATTCTGAAAGATGAATGCGTTATTTACAAGGATTTTGAAACATATAACGAATGGAAATGGAGCGTTTTTTCCAGTTATATGCTCTATGAGAATTACTTGTTTCTGGTTATGGGAGGATCGGTCCTTAATTCCATCATCATTCAAAAAAACGAAGTTTCGGCAGATGAATTTGCCGGACTGCTGAACTTTTGCAAGGGCCACTTATATTTGAAAAAGTAAAGCGTAATTTTGGCTGGCACCAATTAGCAAATAAGCTTTAACCTTTTCAGGTATCCTTTGTTAGGATAAAACATATGTCGATCTTGAACCATCGATTTAAGTCCAAAGAGATTAACCTTTTTTAGCAAGAAAATGAATATCCTTCATATCCTTAACGGCGATTCAACAGCACAAAGCTTTGCGGAAACGGGGCTTGAAGGTGATGTGCTGGTTTGGCGCGAAGTGCTTTCGGAAGGGCCGCTAAGTGAAAACATCACCTCGGCCGAATTTTGGAAAGCCCGTTCGGAATGGATAGCGGAGACATTCAGCGAAACGCCTGGCGGTTACCAGCAAAGTGTCCTTGATGAACTGGCAAGGTTAGAAGAGCCTTACGACGAAATAAACCTATGGTTTGAGTTCGACCTTCACTGCCAGGTAAATATGCTGGGAGTGATGAATTATATGAGACAGAAAACCGATCTTTCGGGGCCTGCGATATTTTTGATATGCCCGGATGATTACCCGGGGAAAGAAGATTTCAGAGGAATGGGTGAATTGAGCGCCGACGAACTGGAATACCTGTATGACCACATCCGGACACAACTGAGTGAAATTGATTTTATTGTTGCAGCGGAAGCCTGGAGTATTTATGTAAGCCGCAATGCAGAAATACTTCAAAATTATTTAAACAATACACAGTTTTGGGGGAGCCTGCATTGCCTGAAACCGGCGCTGGCGGCACAGTTGAAACGGCTGTCGCTAAACGAAAAGGGCCTGAACTATATCGAACAAAAATTACTGGGCATTTACCAGAATGGCTATCATACCTGGCCCGAAATATTGAGCGTATTTTGGCAAACCGAAAAAATCTTCGGGATGGGCGATCTGGAAATTGATATTTATCTTAAAAAACTCATCGCCAAAGGATTGATCAGCTTATCCAAACAATAAGCAATAGGGAAATTGCGTTTTATTTGACTAATTCTTAAATCTTTAAAACCCCTCAAATGAAAAAGCCAGGAATATTACTACTTTTTTTTGCCTTTATCTTTCAAATCAGCTCCGCACAAACGTTTGTTGCTGCGGGTACAGTAGGTAGCCAGGAAGGTTTACCGTTGCGTTACGCCTTCGTGTATGACAAAGAATCAAAAAACGCAACTTATACTGATTCGCTCGGAAAATTTAAGCTGGCTGTAAATAAGAACGCACAATTGACAATCAGTTGCAAAGGCTATACCGAGACCAAAGTGAGCGTGACGGAGGCGCCTTTAATTGTTACATTGAAAAAAAGCCTCAACCCGGCGGACCAGGGTGAGGCTGATGCGAACGTAAAGCAGGTAGAGGACGCCTTTAAGCCCATCCATGACCAGTTAACCGGTACCGGCATTAATTCGTTTGGTTCAACAACTTTTAACAATGTTAAAGAGACAGTTGGCAGCCAGTTTTTATTTAAGCGGTGGGTTCACGGATACATCGTGAAGATGAACGGAGATGTGATACAAACCCCTGCCCTGCTGATGAATTATAACAAAATGACCGGCGACCTTTTCATGACAGAAAACCAGACCTCGGTAATGACGGGGGACAAAAACACGATCAAATCATTCATGCTTGTCGGACCGGATGATGCACAATATAATTTTGAAATGATGACCGGCATAAGTACCGATCTTTATTGCCAGGTAATCAGCACGGGCAATAAGTACAAAATATATAAATTGATCAAAACAAAATTCATCCCCTCAAATTACAAAACAGATGGTGTAGTTTCAACCGGCAACCTGTACGATGAATACGCCGATAGTTATAGTTATTTTGTGATCAATTTAACCACAACCGCGTTCCAGCCCTTACCGCTCAATAAAAAATCGATTAAGGCGATCTTTGCGGCGGAAGGTACAAAAGCAGATGAATATATTGCGGCTCATAAAATAAAACAGGATGATGCCTGGGTAAAAGGTTTTGGCGATGCAATGAATCAATAAACTAACCGAACGCCAAACACTCAAAAGAATAACTATTTTGGCGTCCATGAAAAAAACATATCTCATCAGCGGCGCCGGAAGCGGCATTGGGCGCGCGATTGCCCAAAGACTGGCTGGCGATGGGCACAGGTGCATCCTGCTGGGCCGGAATGCATCCAACCTCGGCCAAACTTTGGAAACTCTTCCGGGCGAGGGTCATTTTATAATTGCAGCGGACATTCGCGACAAAAAGAGCTTGAAGGCGGCCGCAACTGAACTCGGAGCAACGGCCATAGACAGCCTTATTGCCAACGCAGGCCTGGGAGGCGAAAACCATTGGGGCGATGATGACCGCTGGCAGGAGATCATCGATACCAACCTTACCGGAACTTACAATTTCGTCAATACCTTTCTACCTAATTTAAACAAAACACAAGGCGAAAAACATATCCTGCTCACTTCCTCTATTTTGGCGCGGCTGGGAGTGGCTAATTATTCGGCCTATTGCACTTCAAAAGCCGGCTTGCTTGGCCTCATGCGTTCGTGGGCAGTGCAGTATGCATCGCAAAAGATATTTGTTAATGCTATTTGCCCGGGCTGGGTAGATACCGATATGGCGCAGCAGGGCCTGCAAGGGATCGCCGATGGTATTGGCATCAGCAAACAGGAGTTTTATGATATCGCTATGCAAAGCGTACCGCTCAGGCGCATGAGCCGCCCCGAAGAGATTGCGGACCTGGTGGCTTACCTGCTAAGCCAAAGTTCCATCACCGGGCAGGCCATCGACATTAACTGCGGCGCTATAATGAACAGTTAGTACGCCATCTGCACAAAAATTCAATATATTAGGCGTTTGTAAGTTTTATTAAACTACTGATTATTAGCCTCCCCCTTAATGGCAGAACAACCCGCAAAACTCGGCCTTTGGACCAGCACGTCGCTGGTAGTGGGCAGCATGATCGGTGCAGGTGTATACCTGGTGCCCGCATCGATGGCAGCATTTGGAAGTATCAGCTTATTGGGATGGCTTTTTGCTGCTATCGGTACCTTTTTTATAGCGCGCGTATTCAGCGGGTTAAGTAAAATGGTTCCTGGTGCGGCCGGCGGTCTGTATGCCTATACCCGCGTCGGCTTTGGCGATTTTGCGGCTTTCCTGGTCGGTTGGGGCTATTTGATTTCTGTGGTGACCGCAAACGCAGCGATTGTAGTTTCCTTCGTTGGGGCAATGACCACGTTCTTCCCGGAATTAAGAACACATGTTGAATATGCTGTTGCAACCGGTTTGGGATCGATTTGGTTTTTAACCTGGATCAATACGCGCGGTGTAAAAGCATCCGGCGAAGTGCAGCTGATCACTTCCATATTAAAAATACTTCCGCTGGTGGTAATTGCCATTGGCGGCCTTTTTTTTATAAAAACTGCAAATTTTCTACCGTTTAACGCCACAGGGTCTTCCACTTTTGCAGCCATTAGCAGCGCGGCCGCTATCGCCATGTTTGCTTTGGTGGGTATTGAATGCGCCACGATTCCCGCTGAGAACGTGAAGAACCCTGAGAAAACGGTTTCACGCGCCACCATGATCGGGCTGTTTGTTACTGTGGCAGTTTATTTATTGGGCGCAGTGAGTATTATCGGTACCATTCCTGCGGCGGAACTAAAAAACTCCGCTTCGCCTTACGCAGACGCCGCGGTGGTAATATTCGGCCCAGGCGCGCGCTACTGGGCCGCTGCTGGCGCGGCTGTTGCTGCATTTGGTTGTTTAAACGGCTGGATACTGGTGCAGGGGCAAATCCCGATGGCGCTTGCCCAGGATAAATTATTCCCCGGTGCATTTGGATGGCAAAACAAAAAAGGGGCGCCATACTTTGGCATCATCGTTTCGAGTATTTTGATGTCGATTTTCATGATGATGAACTATACCAAGGGGCTGGTTGATCAATTCAGATTCCTGTCACTACTGGCTACCATAAACACGCTGATACCCTATCTATTTTGTGCTGCCGCTTACGTTATCATCCGCTTTACTCAAAAACAACAACTTGGCGGCGGCTGGACAGCTGCGATCTTTATTGCCGTAATGGCATTTGCCTATTCCTTGTGGGCGATCGCCGGCTCGGGCGAAAGCTCGGTTTTCTGGGGTTTCCTGCTGCTGATGGCAGGGATACCGTTCTATGTTTGGGTGCTTTATAAGAAAAGGGCCAGTGCGTAAACCCCCGGTTTAACAGCTAACAAAATTGTTACAACACGCTGAATCATAGCTTTGTGCGTAAACACTATTTGCAACAGGGTTTTGCATTACAATGATGAATTTGTTACACGACAATGAATTGACTACCTGTTGATGGCGCAGTTTAATTATTATAAATCTTATACTGTTAAACTAAAACCAAAACAAATGAAAAAGCTCATTACGCTCACCATCCTGTTGGCCCAAACCTCTTTTTTGCTCAAAGCACAGGACGTTATTAAACCCAAAGCGCAACCCGACAGTATTATTAAAGTTATTCCTTTTGGCGAGGACCGCCAGGCCGGCTATCTGTATACCATTGGCGGCAGGCTGGAGACGCGCGAGGATGTCATGATCAGGTTATTAGCCTATACGCCATCTGCATTCGAGTATCATGCGGCGAAAACGAATATTATCTGGACTTATGTCTCGTTTGCGGGAGCCGGAATAACCGGCTTTGCCGCTGGAATCGAATATGCAAAAAACAATAAAAATGCCGGGGTAACAACTGGTTTTGTAAATGGCCAACCGACGTTTATTTATCAGCACCATAACCTAACCGGGGCGTATGTTTTAACAGGGGCGGCGACGGCATTTTTGGCATCATCGTTCATTAACCTTTTCCGGGCTGGATTTCACATTAATAGAGCCATCGTGCTGTATAACCAGCAGTACCAGTAGCGCATGAATTTGAGATTTACGAGGTTTAATCCGGTGTTGTTGTTTTTAATGGCCATGTTGATGGCTTCGTCGTTTTAAACTTCGTAAATCAGTGTTGCTTATGAAGACGCCTGTATCGATCGTTTCACTTTCTCAGGGAGTGCGGCGTATATGTACTCATATGACTTTTTGATATACGCTTCCCAATCAGACCTGCTCAACGCATCGGCCTTTTCAATCCGTATCCAAAAGGTTGTAGAAAGCCGTGGCATTGGTATGATGCCTTCTCTTTCTATCAAAACATAAAAATCATTTTCATCGCATTTAATGCCGGTTCTAAATGGCCCCGTGATGCGGGTGCCTACAAATATCTTACCCCCAACGGAAAAACACAGATCGGAGCCATACTTGATGTCTTCCGTTGCGAAAGGCATCGACATGCAGATATTTCGAAGATCCTCTAATGTCATCGCAAGTAGGTTTTGCAATAAAGTTAAGGTGCTGTGGTATTTTATCCAAATACCTCTACCTCGCCATCGCACGAAGCCCAAACCATGTAAGGATGGGTGTCTGCATGGTGCATTTCGCCGTCGGCAGAAATACAAATAATACCTGCAAAACCATCGAAGGCCTTCAGTTCCGCAAAGCACCTGTCAACAGCAAGGTCAACGGGCAAACCATCGTTAATGCGGGTAACAATATTTGAGGCAAGTGCACCGCTAACAATGTCCTCGCCGACGCCAGTGCATGACACTGCTGCAAACGCATTGGCATAATTGCCGGCCGTGGTGGCCGAATCACTTACCCTGCCGGGAATTTCGAAACCTTTCCCCCCGGTTGACGTGGCGGCAGCAAGGTCGCCATTGCTGTCCAGCGCAACACAGCCTACAGTTCCCTGGCGTATCGACTCGCTGAGTTTTTTTTCGTATTCACTTCTTCGCTGCGGTGTTTCCGGGTTATAATAGCCGAACCCGCTTTCGCGGGCAAAGGCCTGCGCTCCTTTTCCGCTTAAAACGCGGTCGTCATAGCTGAGCAGTTTTTCGGCAATGCAAATGGGGTTTTTTACTTCTTCAATATTGATCACCCCCGAAAAACGCATGCTTTTGCCATCCATCAGCGAGGCGCTGAGGCGTATTTTACCATCACTTTGTATTTGTGAGCCGGTGCCTGCGTTAAACAGTTCGCTATCCTCAAGCAGGGCCACGGTATAAACGGCTGTCTCTACCGCGGTATGATCCTGCAGGTATTTATAGCCGAGCTGAACGATGTGTTCCAGCGCGTCCTGCTTGGCCTTTTTTATTTCCTGGTTAGTTTGCGATTCGCTAAAAAAACCGCCGTGGATGATGAGTTTCATGTGTAGAATTTAGAGCCAGGAGTCAAGAGCCAAGAATCAAGAAAAAGCAAATTACAAGATCAGTTTTGTCTTGACTCTTGGTTCTTGACTCTTGACTCTTGATTCTCAACAATTACCCGTTATCGTCGGGCATGTTTACAAACGGCCCGTTTTCAGGTTTAACAATTTTTTTGATGATTAGTTGGTTTTCGGCCAGGTCATATTTGTCAAATATCGACATTACGCTCACCCGCATATTCCGGATAGAAACGGGCGAACCCATTTCGACATCGTAAATATTGGTCTCGGCCATTTTTCTGCCGTTTACCAGGATGGTAAGGCCCGACCCGATGGCTTCCATCATCGTGCCGCCGGTGATCAGCAGCCCCGCATCTTCCCCCAGGCCAATGCCCAGCATACCCGGGTTACTGGCAACGGCATATAGCAGCCTGCCGATACGACCCCGCTGTACAAAATGGGTATCGATAATGACTGAGTCGATAAAACCCAGTCCTGCGGTGATCTGTACTTCGCCCTTGATCAGCGCCTTATTACTTTGGCCGCGATAGATCATATTGGTTGAGGCAGCGGCTGCTCCTGCCGAGGTCCCCGCGATCACAAAGTTCTCTTTGATGTATCGCGCTTTTAATATCTGCAAAAATTCGGTGCCGCCAAAAATGGAGCTTAGCCTGAGTTGATCGCCCCCGCTGAACATCACAACGTCAGCCTTGCGGATACGGTCAATATAGGCTTCACTTTTGGCGTCTTCGCGGCTGCGGATATCCAAAACACCCGCATGGTTAACGTTAAAGTGTTTAAATGCTTCTATGTATTCTTCACCAACCAGTTCGGGGATCTGTGAGGCCGTCGTTATAATCTCAACGACCGACTCGTGCTGTTTGGCTGATTCGGTAACAATGCGCTTGAGTATCCCCTGTTCAAAAAATTTAAGATAGTTTGGTTTGATGATCCCTTCGCCTGAACCCAGGTTGGTTCCCATGTCTACTGCGCCGCCTATGATAATTAGTTTACCTTTCGGGATGGTCATTTTTTCGCTGGTTGATTTAGCCGGATGTCCTATCGGTAAAACACCGGTAAACATCTCAGCAACACACTGCAAATTAAGCTAAAAAGCGGCAAAATGCGGGAGTATAAAAACAATTATTTATACAACCCGATTATTTTTTGAATGGCGACGCTGGTAACGGGCGAAAATGCAGGCGTATTCATATAGCTTTTAAGACTATACAGCAGTTGGCGCGCTTCGGGCCGATTCCCGGCGTCATCTAAAAGATCAATCTCCGAAACCACCAGGCGGCCATTGCCCGCCTTACATTCAAAAACAAGACCCAAGGACCGCGCAGTAACCCAGTCATCTATCACCCGAACAATAGGATGCAGGTTTGGCGCCACGGAATCAAGCATAATGGCATTTGAATGCGACATGGCGTCCCACCATTGCCAGTTACTATAGCTTTGAGTGGGGAACTGCTTTAAGGCCGGTTGTTTCGGGTCGCACAAAACACCCATCGTAACGGGTGGCTGTCCATGTGTCCAGGCGGTGTTCCAAAAAATGGTGGAAAAGCCAATGGCGATATTTCCACCTTTATCATCCTTCAACGCCCCTTTCTTAAGGGTAAGTAAAACTTTGCCGCCGCCATTGAGCGTTTCTATTGCTTTTTTATCGAGGGTTTGGGTAACTAAAATCTGATCATCGATCGAGGGTAAAACCGCCGGGTAAACAAAAATATCCCATGAGTTTTGATGCCCGGCAACATCAACTGTTAAGGTAAGTTTGGAAGGTTTTGAAACGGTCGCTAACGCTTGATTAATACGTCCCAAAGAAATGGTATTGCCGATTGGGATATTCATTTTAGCCAGTTTTCCGCTGAATAAAATTTTACCCTGATCATCTTTAATATTCCAGGCTGGCGTTGCTTTGCTTAACACCGACGGACCAAATTGCGCTATCTCCACCGGTACCGAAAGCGTTTCGTTATTCAGGTAAATCATTTTCGGCAGCCTTGCCAACGGTACTACCGGACCGCAAAACTTGCTGAATTGCGATGCATTAATGTAGCCCTTGTCTTCCCAAAACGGATTGACCACGCCTACGAGCGCGGTACCTTGTCCCGGAAAATCGGACAAGCCCAATAGTTGACATCCGCCAAAACCGGGTGTGCGCAACGCTGCCTCAATTTCTGCTTTATAACATAAGGCCTGTAGTTTGCCGGAGGCATAAACAAAATCGGCGTCCATACCGCCCAAATGATTTTTTTGGAGCTGATCGCGAAAAATCTCAAAGTTTTTGGCTTTCAGGATGCCTGTGTATTTTACAATCTCACTAAAATCGGGGTACACACACCACTGGCCTATTTCATGGCTTACTGTAGGGTGATGCCATTTTTTAATGATATCACGCCAGTCGTAGTTGCTTGCCGGTGGCTTGCTGTTAATGATACTTTTAAGGCCATCACCCCACAACTGTATCCGGGGATCAGGTGTGCTGTTGTAATCGCTTTCTTCGATAATGGGCCAGCCTGATGCGGTAGTATAAAGCCGGCGGGGATCTGTCTTTTGCCAGTATTTAACAAAATCCGTCAAAAACTTCTCCAGGTTTTTACCGTCCGGTTCGTTGCCGTAATCCATCATGCAAAACGAAGGGTGGTTGCCATAGGCTTTTACAATCCTGCGGCTCTCGTCATATATATATTGGTCGATGGGCTTACCATCGCCAATGGTAACATCCGAGTTTGCCCACGAGCAGCATTCAACATGCAGGTAAAACCCCAGGCGGTCGGCAGCCTCGAAGGCAGCGTCCGGCGGGCACCAGGAATGGAAACGGATATGGTTAAGGCCGTAAGCTTTGCAAACGCCCAACACGTGCAGCCAGGATGCTACATCTGTTGGCGGGTAGCCTGTTTTGGGAAATACGGCGCATTCCAGCGTTCCCCTCAGCATGGTAAGCTGTCCGTTTATGGTAAATTGTGTGCCCCGGCTTTTGAATTCGCGCATGCCGAATGTAACCAGCATTTGATCTGCACTCGCTGAAATGGTCGAAACCGTAGCCTGCATTTTATAAATATCCGGGTGAAACTCGCTCCAAAGTTTTGGATTCTTGCCCATCGGGTAAACAACCCGGATCAGGGTATCTTTACCGATATTCATCGTTTTTGATACCAACCCCGGCTGCTCCGCGCCAGGCGCAATAGCCAATAGTTTAACTTGCGCCTTTACAACTTTGCCGCTGGTATTTTTGAGCTGTATACGGGCAGTCACTTGTTTATTCTTAACATCCGGGTATAGTTGTACATCGTCTATATAAACAGGCGGCCTTGCTGTCAAATACATCTTCCCGATCATTCCGTTCCAGTTGCCCTGGGTATGGTCGGTAATGCTGTGCGAATTCTCGCCCACATTCACATCCTTTACCCGGTTATCAACGCGAATGGTTATTTTATGCCGGCCGGCGGCTAATAGTTTTGACAGATCATAAACATGAGCAGTGGCCAGGCTGTTTTGCATCCCAGCCATTTTATCATCAACCCATAAAGTTGTTTCCCAGTGGGTTCGTTCAATATAAAGCTCAATATGTTTGCCGGCCCACGAAGCCGGGATACTCACCTCCCTGGCATACCACGCTGCCCCTTTATAATATTTTACCGGCTGCAGCCAAAACGGCACCTTTATTTTTCCCGGCTTGCGGTATTGGGCATATTGTGGTTCGTGAAACCACGAAGAATCTACGATAGAGCCCGTCCATGGCGTGTTTACCGAGATGTCGTTACCGATGCCGTTGGTCGTCAATGAACCGGGGAGCTTGATTTTAGCAGGCAGTTGATGATTGCTCCATCGCTCAGCGACGCCCCGGTCGAGCGAATCAAGCTGAAATGTCCATGTGCCCGAAAGATCGATCGTTTGGCTATCGCGATCTTTATCTTTGCGGGGTTGTGCATTAACGGCCGCCTGAAAAAGAAGCAGTGTAAAAACCATAAACTTAACCGGATATGCTTTTTTCATTTGACGAGCGTTAGCATTGTGTTTAAACCGAAGTCAGGAAGGCAGGAACTGATTTGAAATCAAATATAAAACCATTGATTATTAAAACAGTGATAGTTCATATTTAAATAAAGCAATTGCATTGAAAATGATTTCGAGGCTGGCGCAGTTGAATTGGCGATATAAGGGGTATTTAAAAACTCCATTTTAACCACAAAGAACACGAAGACTTCAACAAAGGGCACAAAGAAAAACGCATTGTGCCCTTTGTGTTTTTAACTTTGTGGCCTTTGTGGTAAAAAGCCACTGCATATTTAAATTAATATCACTTTTTAAGTCCAAAAATTCTTTAACACTATTAAGTTTTTTAGTTTTAAAGGAAAATTGACCCGGAGTAAAGACGACACCCTATGAAGATTGAAAATATACAAGTGCTGCGCGGCCCGAATATCTGGAGCGTAACCCATAAAAAGCTTATCCAGATGCGGCTGAACCTGGAGGACCTGGAGCACAAGCCCACCAATGAAATCGACGGCTTTTATGAACGAATGAAGGAGATGATGCCCAGCCTTTATACGCATCGTTGCTCACCAGGTGTGCCGGGGGGATTTTTTAAACGGGTTGTTGCCGGTACGTGGATGGGACATGTGATAGAACATATCGCGCTGGAGATACAAACCCTGGCCGGCATGGATACCGGTTTTGGCCGCACGCGGGAAACCAAATCGCCCGGCGTTTACAATGTTGTTTTTACTTATATTGAGGAGAAGGTGGGCGTTTTTGCCGCGGAAGCTTCGGTACGAATTGCCGAGGCGCTGATCAAAGGCGAAAATTATGACCTGGAAAAAGATATACAGGAAATGCGGGAGATCCGCGAAAATACGCGGCTGGGCCCAAGCACCGGCTCAATTGTGGAGGAGGCTATCATGCGGGATATTCCCTGGATCAGGCTAAACAACCAATCGCTCGTTCAATTGGGCTATGGTAAAAACCAGGTCCGTTTCCGGGCAACTATGACGGAGAAGACCAGCAGCATTGCCGTTGATATTGCCAGTAATAAAGATGAGACCAAGCGCATGCTGCAGGAGCAGGCAATACCCGTAGCAAAGGGGATTACTATTTCGTCGACTTTAGGGGTTGACGAGGCTATCCGCAAAGTTGGTTTCCCGCTGGTGTTCAAACCGCTTGACGGCAATCACGGCCGGGGGATTTCCATTAACATCCGTACCCGCGAAGACGCCATCGCCGCCTATGAATTTGCCGCAAAAATATCACGTAGAGTTATTGTGGAGCGGTTTGTGACAGGTTACGACTTCAGGGTTTTGGTGATCGATAACAAGATGGTGGCCGCCGCCCTGCGCGATCCCGCACACGTTAAGGGCGATGGTGTATCGACCATACAGCAGCTGATCGACAAAGAAAATACTGACCCGCGCCGCGGCTACGGGCACGAAAAAGTTTTAACGCTTATCACCATTGACCGCGACACACTCGACCTGCTGGAGAAAAAAGGCTATACCCTGGAAACTGTGCCGGCCAAAGGCGAAAAGGTCTTTGTAAAATCGACTGCCAACCTCAGCACCGGGGGAACTTCCATTGATGTGACCGATCATGTGCACCCGCAAAACGTGTTTATTTGCGAACGGATATCAAAGATCATCGGCCTGGATATTTGCGGCATCGACATCATGGCCGAAAACCTGACCGAGCCGCTCACCGAAAACGGTGGCGTAATATTGGAGGTAAATGCAGCCCCCGGTTTCAGGATGCACATTGCACCCAGCGAGGGTTTGCCGCGCAACGTGGCCGGTCATGTGATCGACATGCTGTACCCGCCGGGTAAATCGGCAAGAATCCCTATAATCGCAGTTACCGGCACCAATGGCAAAACCACTACTACCCGACTGATCGCCCATATTGTAAAGAACAATGGCTACCGTGTAGGCTTTACGACATCCGACGGCATCTATGTACAAAACAATATGATGCTCAAGGGTGACACCACAGGGCCGGTTAGTTCGGAGTTTATTTTGAAAGACCCCACGGTTGAATTTGCCGTGCTGGAAACTGCGCGCGGCGGGATATTAAGGGCCGGCCTTGGATTTAGCTTCTGCGATATTGGCGTGGTGACCAACATACAGGAAGACCACCTTGGCTTGGCGGATATTCATACGCTGGACGATCTGACTCGCGTAAAAAATGTGATCGTCGATTCGATTAAGAAAGACGGCTGGGCGGTTTTGAACGCCGATAACGAGTATTGCGTACGCATGGGTAAGAAGGCTTCGTGCAAAGTGGCTTACTTCAGCATGGACGAAAATAATCCCGTTATAAAATCGCATTGTAAAAAAGGGGGTATAGCCTGCGTTTACGAGAACGGCTTTGTGACCATTCAAAAGGGCGACTGGAAAATACGTGTGCAACGCAGCAGTCTCATTCCCGTTACTTTTGGCGGCACGGTGCCCTTTATGATCGAGAACGTGTTGGCGGCTACGCTGGCAACTTTCCTGCATGATTTTAAGACAGAAGATATCAGGATTTCGCTGGAAACCTTTATCCCGTCAGCGGCGCAAACGCCGGGAAGGATGAATATATTCAACTTCCGGAACTTCCGCTTTATGATCGATTTTGCCCATAACCCTGCAGGTTTCAAAGGAATAAAAGCATTTTTAGACCATCTCGATTCTCCGTTCAAGATCGGCATCATTGCAGGTACGGGTGACAGGAGGGACGAAGATATCCGCGAACTCGGTAAATTATCGGCAGAAATGTTTGACTATATCATCCTTCGCCAGGAAAAACACCTGCGCGGGCGTACTGCCGAAAATATTCTTACCCTACTGATTGAAGGTATCGAATCGGTTGAGCTGGATAAGAAATTTGAGATCGTACCGAATGAGATCGACGCCATCAAACATTCTATGAGCCTGGCAGTTCCGGGCGCATTTATTGTGGCGTTAAGCGACGTAATTGACAATGCAATTGAAACCGTGCAGAATTACCTGGAGCAGGAAAGGAACGGGACGTTTGAGGTCTGATTTCGGTCCCGATAGCTATCGGGATCGGAATTTCGATTTTTCGCCATTGTTTATTTTCAATGGCTGCTCAAGAGGGCTTCGCCGTTTCGGATTTAAAGACATTTAAGAATTAGTCGAACGATCGTGAACGACAAAACATCAAGGGCCGCGGCCGTGTTATTTACCAGGGCTTTGCTGGGGATCATCTTTTTGATGCAGGGGTATGGGAAGGTATTTACTTACACCGTGCCCAAAGTTTACGGTATGTTTTTTAAAGATTTCGAAAAAACATTTCTGCCCAAATGGCTGATATGGGGTATTGCTTATTATACTTCGTACGTTGAACTGATCTGTGGCTTTTTACTCATCATCGGCCTTTTCCGGAAATATGCTTTATACCTGCTCGCCGCCGACCTGTTAATCGTTTCCTTCGGACATGGATTACTTGAACCGATCTGGGATTTGCAGCACGTAATACCAAGGGCGGTTCTGCTGATCACGATTTTGCTCGTTCCGGGACAATGGGATAGATGGAACGCCGATCGTTTTTGGGCTTCTGAAAGTAACGAGGCATAGGCCGGGTTATTAACTATCAATATGCCTTTGCTCGAAATTATATACCATGACGATCACCTCGTCGCCATTAATAAACCACATGGATTACTGGTTCACCGGTCTCCGATAGCGAGCGATGCCAGTGAATTTGCCCTGCAACTTCTGCGTGATCAGTTGAACCAACGTGTATTCCCTGCCCACCGGTTGGACCGTAAAACCGGGGGAGTGCTTTTGTTTGCTTTGAGTAAAGAGGTGGAAAAGCTGATGCAGCAGCAATTCTCGGGCAATAAAGTCGACAAAAGATACCTGGCTGTAGTTCGGGGCCACACTGACGACGCCGGTGAAATAGATTACCCGATTCGCAAAGAAAACGGCACCCTGCAGGAGGCGTTTACCCATTACAAAACCCTCGCCCGGGCCGAGTTGAACGTACCGCTGGGCGCTCATCCAACATCACGGTATTCGCTGGTTGAAGCAAACCCGGCAACAGGGCGCATGCACCAGCTGCGCAAGCATTTCAGCCATATTTTTCACCCCATCATCGGCGACCGCACCCACGGCTGTAACAAACAAAACAAATTATTTACTGAACGCTGGCAGCTGGATATCATGCTGCTGCATGCTGCCCGGCTATCATTTCAACATCCCGTTAGCAGATTGCAAATCCATATAGATGCGCCGCTGCAAGCTGAGTATTTGAGAATGATGGTATTGATGGGATGGGGCGATAAAAGAAGCGAATTCGACAGTGCTGAAAGTGTTCAAACAAAGGCCCCTTCGGAAAGTTAATCGCAAAAAAATGCGTTCCGTATCTCACCTCGGAACGCACTCAACATTTTGTTAAAAAATGCCGAACAAAACTAAACCTCAGATACCCTTTTAAAAGCACCCAAACTCTTTATAATCATCAATAAGTAAAATACTTTATATAAAACAGTTACCGCCCGGCAGATAAACCCTTTGGCATTTACCAGGGTGCAGGTTATACACCATTGGCAGTTTAACACTTATAAAATAAATGCAATTAAAGCGGCTTTACTAATTGTTTAATGAGTTTTTAAGTTAAAACAGGGTATTTAAAAGACAACAAGCTGTTAGTTAACTAATTAATAAAAGCGGGTTGTAAAATAATATAATACTTATTTAACAAATATTTGTATGGATTTAGCCCCTTAAAACCGCGTTAAAACCAGGGGCGCAGTGATGGTTAAAACAAAAACAGGCCTGACGTTTACACAACGGCAAGCCTGTTTTATCATTTAAATAGCTTTTTTTATCTCACCCTCACATCTATGTCCCCGCTTGTTGCATGCGCTTCAACGGGTATGCCGCCCCCGTTAACGCTGCCGGTTACATGCCTTTTATCCCAGGTACCGCTAAAGTTAGTGAGCCTATTATCGCTGATGCGTTGACCGCTCAGGTCAAGATCGAGGCCTTGCTTTCCGGGTATTTCAAGATCGATATTGCCGGCACTGGTCCTCAGCTTCAGGTATTTTCCGATCGTTCTCATTTGCGCACGAATACCACCCGCACTCGTATTGGCTTCCAGGCTGCAGGCCATATCGCCCAGGTCTATGCTGCCGCCCGATGTACCGGTGGTCAATTCGCCTTCTATATGATTGCCTTCAACGCCGCCGCCACTGGTATGGGCATAAATAGTCCCTTTCAGGTTTTCAAGCTCTAAACCACCGCCCGATGTTACCAGCCTTATTTTGCCCTCGCAGCCTTTAGCAATGATGCCACCGCCGCTGGTGTGCAGGTCGATATCGTTGCTGCAGTCGGTAACGATGATACCGCCACCGGATGTTTTGCCCACTATTGTTCCGCTGATTTTTTCCAGCATCAGGCCGCCACCGCTGGTCGAAAAAGTTTCATTTCCTTTTAAATTGTCCAGCATGATACCGCCACCGCTGGTATGCAGGTTGGTTGACACCTGCTCGGGAACATAAATTTTGAACGATATGCTCAAGCCATGGCTATTCCAATCAATATGGTCGTGTTTATTTTTTACCGTAGCGTTCAACTCATGCCCGTTAACGGCAATCGTCATTTCATAATCTTCGTCAAGGCGTTTTTTGATTTCCTCTTTCGACAAGTCGCGGCCATTATTGCCTTTGATGTAAACCTCTATCCGCGGCGCTTCGCCGCTTTTGCCGCTAACATTTATGCCACCGGCCGAGGTGCTCACAATAACGCTGTTAATACCGTCGTTGGCTAACGATTTGGTGAGATATGGCGTCGTTTGATCGTCCTGCGCAAAGGCTGCTGTGCCAAGGCAGGCCGCAAATAGTAAAGTAAAAATAGTTTTCATAATTTCTTTTATCTGATTTACACTAACAGACAGCGGTTATTATGGATCCGTTGCATCATTGGCCCACTTATTTCCTAAAAAGCATTTGTGGAAAGTTTTTTTCTTATTTTGATAACGACTTTCAATTTATTTTATACTTTTAGCATGTAAACTATTGATCTGCAGGGATGCCGTTCAGGCGCTGCTGGAACCGTGTAAGTGCAATTTGAATTGGGCGTATGAAAAAAGATTATTTTTCTGAGAGAGAAGAGAGCAAAAAAATATTAAAGCAGGCGATGATATTATTGGTAATAATCGTCGTGGTCTTTTTTTCAATTATCTTCCGGCTGGCAACCAATTATTAGGCGGTAAAAATATTCTTTTCAAGCCACGGTCGTAATCTGGCTTATTTGGATGGTGCCCAACAAATTGTCGCTAAGTTGATATACATTCTGTTATATCTCCAATGCAAACATTCCCTAACTTTCAGCAAGTCAGGCTATCCTTTTTGGGGTTCAAATTCTGTTTGACATAAAGTTAAAAACATCAATAGTAATTTTTATATCTTTCGCCTGTAATTAGTTCTATCGATGGACGACCAATATCATATTTTAGAAGACGGCGAACAAACCGGGCCGTTTACCCTTGAAGAATTAATTGAAAAGGAGCCGGATATCCATACCCGTGTGCTCTCACCTGAAGAAAATGGATGGCGGGATGCCTGCGACCTGCCCGAACTATATGAATATTTCAGGGCACAGGGCCTGAATTTTCCCACCGAAGACAATCTCGCATCCTTCTGGATAAGATTGGGTGCGTTTATTATAGACATTATATTGGTCATCTTTATCGCAGATTTTATCATCTTTTTCCTTGCATCAAGGGGCCTGCTGCCCAGTATTCAGACTATGACCAATATGCAGGCGCTGAACAAAATCCCGCCGCGGCAAATAATTCTGATGCAAGTAGTACTTTATCTAACGCTTATTGCCTACAATACCATTGGCGAAGCCTCCGCAATGCAAGGCAGCGTTGGAAAAAGGATATGTGGCGTGGTGGTGGTTAATATCGACGGGGAGGGCATCAGTTTTCCAAATGCCCTTGCGCGGAGTTTAGGGAAAGTTGTGTCGCTCAACTTCTGGGGGCTTGGTTTTATCAGTATCTTTTTCACCGACCACAAGCAAGCCGTGCACGACCTTATCGCTAAAACCTACGTGATCAGGCGGAACGCTTAATTCAGTTGGCAGTCGGCAGTTTGCAGTGCGCAGTTTGCTATAGAGAGTTGGCAGTTGGCAGTTGCCAGTTTGCAGTGCGCAGTTTGCTATAGAGAGTTGGCAGTTGCCAGTTTGCAGTGCGCAGGAGGTGACAATTTCTAAGTAGTTTACATTGCCAACTGCATACTGCCAACTGCCCACCGCCAACTGCATACTGTCTGCTGCCAACTGCCAACTGCTCACTGCCAACTCAAAGCAACCTGTCCTTCATTACCAATGTACCTGCCATCATATCGTGCAGGCATTGCTGTTGTTTGGTAAAAAAGCTGATGAGGTAGCCTACAAAAAAAGTGGCGACGCAAAATATTTTAGCCAGGTTGCGCCCAATTGCCCTGCCCGGGCTTATGCGCCTGCCTTCCATATCGCAAACTTTTATCCTGATAAGCTGCTTGCCATAAGTGGCTTGCTTTGCCGAGCATTCCGCTATAACATGATAAACAAAGTTAACCAGCGGAATTATGGCCAACAGGCTCAATGTAAGCACGAGCCGGATCTCTTTGTCAGGCGTTAAAATGGCGATCACAAATACCACAGGCACACAAACCAGTGCAACAAAAAACCAATCAAGTGCGGATGCTGCCGCCCGCTGGTCGAAACTGCCGAAGTATTGTGGAATAACACCCTGTTGCTTAAAACCGAAAAGCCCGCGCAGCTCGGCAACTTCATGAGCCTGTTTATAATCGATCATGTTTTCAGTTTTCACAAAGTCCGCCGGCTTTATGTTGAACTGTTTTAACTGTTCGATATTAAAAGGGCCCTGAGGCTTGCCGTTAACCACCAATAAATAATCGTCGGGCATGGTGTGTGGTTTTAATAAAAAAGAAACCGGGTCTCAAATATCGGACAATGAAGTGGTTATTTCAAAGTTCAATATTCAAGACCCGGTTTGTTAAGTCGGGAGTCTAAAGTCTTGAGTCAAAAAACATGAAGAATTTCAGACTTACGACTCAAGACTTTGGACTTAAATTAGTACCGTTTAACGTGAAAGCCAGAAAGCCCCCCGCTGATACGAATGTGAAACTTAGTTTTTGCGGCATCGTATCCTGCTGTTTCGTAATGATCGTCGCTCACTTTAGGTACTTCATCGAAATCATTGCCTGAAAGGCCGGAGTCGGTCTCAACGCTGCAAGCTGCATCCCTCGGAATGGCGATATCAACACCCGCCATACCTGTTGAAACTTCTATCTCCGTAATGGCTTCAGGCGCGCCCATTTTTATATTAAAACCGGCGGCGTCGCCATGCATTTTCAACTCGCGAACTTTAAATTTTGAAAGATCGAAATCTACACCGCTTGCGCCTGTTTCCACATTGATCTCCCAGATTGGATTAGGATTTAGTTTAAACTCGATCTTGTTTTTTTCCGATCCAAAATGAAATCCAATATGATCTCTCATTCTAAGATCCACCACATGAACTGAATCATCGATTGAGGTAAAAAAATTGTACTTCCCTGTTTGCTGGCTGGTATTTGCACTAAAAAGCTGATTGGTGGTATCAGAAAGGTGAAACCCGGTCGCGCCTCCGGACACATTAAGCCTTGCCACTTTTATAGTGCTCGCATAGGGCTCATTAAATGTGCCTTTAACAGCGAATTTTGCAGTGCGGTTGTTATCATCGCTGTCATTATCGCTTTCGTTATCATTATCATTTGTACTAAAATAAAAGTGTCCATGATGGTGTGACGAATACCGGTTATCAAAATTGCCGAATAACAATATAGCTACACCAAATATGATCACTGAGATCTTCAAAATGGTAGCCCATGGCGATTTATTATGTGATAGCACCAGGTTCACGCCGGCAATAACAATGAAGATTGGCCATAGGCGGGCGAAATTGTACCAACGGAATTCAATGTATCCAAAGTTTGCCAGCAGGATAGCTGCGCCTATGATCACCAGGACTATGCCCGGTACAAGTTTATCGCTTTTCATTTTTTTAATTGTTTTTTTGGCCTGATATTATTCTACTGTTTCAGCAGGATGCTCAGTTGCCGGTGGGTTATTATTGGTTGAAGTATCTGTTGTTTGTGCGTTTTGCGGATTTGCCGTGCGTGCTGAACTCTTAACCTGGCCGCTGATCAATAGGGCAATGCCTGCTACTACAATGGGCACTGGCCACAGATTGCCATAGTCAAAGTCGGGGATCAGGTCGAAATTATCGATCAGGATCAATCCACCGATCACGATGAGCACCACGCCTACAATTATACCTGCATGTGAGGGTTGCTTGGCAGCAGGCGGCATGTTTGGTACCGGTTCCTTATAAGCATCATAGCCGAAGGGATTTCCACCAAAAGGGTTGTTTCCATAAGGGCTTGAAGCTGGCGGCGGGGTTGTGCTTTGCGGGCCGTCAGCAGGCTGTTGCGAGGGTACGCGGTAATCAACCGTAGGGTTGTTAAAGTTGTTATACACATACCCTTTTTTTGGCAATACTATCCATAAAATGATATAAGGTATAAAGCCTACGCCCATAAAGAAGGCGGTAAAGGCAAAAAGCAGGCGGACCACGGTAACATCAGTATCGAAATACTCTGCCAGGCCTGCACAAACACCACCTATTACTTTGTGATATTCGTCCCGATATAGTTTCTTGTTCATTTTGTTTATTGTTTTTGTTTTGTGATTTCACCGATTATTTAAGACGATTTCACCGATTATTGGTTATTGATTATGTTATTTGTTTTTTGCTTTTCTTTCACATTCCTTGTCCGCCGAAGCCTTAGCGAAGGCGGATTCACTTTTTAACTTTTATATTTGGCCATAAGCCGGTTTTATTAATATTTCTTCTACATCTGCCCCTGCGCTCATTTTATAAGCACTGATGATTGCGGAGGCAATATCTTCGGGCAGGATCATTTTGTTTTTATCCACATCCATACCTGCCCATGAATTGGTAAAGGTCGAGCCGGGGATAATGGAAGTAACCTTAACGCCGTGTGGCTGCATTTCGGTGCGCATCACTTTGCTAAGGCCCAGCAGCGCATACTTGGTAACACTGTAAATCCCAGCCTCGGCCAGGGGGTTGATTGCGGCAACCGAGCAAATGCTGAAGATATGGCCGCTTTTTGCCGCGATCATTTTCTTCCCGAAATAGCGGTACAACTGGTAAGCCGCACCAAGGTTAATGTTTACATGTTTTTGGAAGGCTTCATCGTCATCATCCAGGATACTGGAGTAGGTATACATACCCACATTATTAACGATGATGCTTATGGCGCCCAGCTCTTTTTCAGCGGCGGCGGCAAAATCAAGCACCTGCTGCTTTACCGAGCAATCGGTAACCGAGGTAAATACCTTTATAGCAGGGTTGAGTTCAGCCAGTTCCTTTTTAAATGCCGCAAGGTCATCGCCGTTTCTTGAACAAATGGCCAGGTTTGCTCCCTCTTTTGCAAAAGCGATTGCAATGGCCCTGCCCATTCCTTTTGTTGCTGCGGTGATGATTGCGTTTTTCATTTATTTGTTTTGTTTGACATGCCTTACCGGCCCTATTACAAAACAAATCTAACAGATTAATAAAACGCCGCCATTAGTGTATTGGCAAAGAATAATAAATTTTCGGTAAACGGGGGAAATAAGGCGGTGAATGAGGCTAGGTTAATAATTTAACCAGTATTTGCGACACTTTTGAGCGTACTGAGAGATTGGCGGTGCCAGTTTTGCGAACAATAATATTCTTATCTGCAGTGAAGATACGTCCCGGGCGAATATAGGACGCAATTGGAAGCCCGCCTGTTAAAAAATCTGCTGAAGTAATCATTATGGCATTCGGGTCGCCACTTTTTTGACTAGTAATTTGACACAAGATAATATCGTTTCCAGGTAGATCAGCTAACACTAAGGCGGGTCTCCTTTTGTTGCCAGTCAGGTCAGAGAACGGAAAAGGGACAATTACAACATCACCTTTTACAAATCCTGCCATGCTGCGTCCTCTTCAGGCGTAAGCCAATCTTTTGCTAAAACGCTCTCGCTTGCGAAATGAGTCAACGTTTTGTCGGCAAGGCTTGGAACGCTTGCAGCCTCTTCCACAGCGAACGCAATGATCTCAACCTGTTTGCCAACGTAATCCTTCGGGACTTTAATGGAAATCTTTTGATTATTAGCCTTGACTACTGTCCGTATCATAACTCAAATATACCACAAAAAGCAATATCGCGGCAGTAAAAATTGGACTATTACTCTACCGTCTTCGTCTTAAAGAAAAAGTATGTTTGGCTGGTATAGCTGAAAACGATCACCAAAATTGTTGTCAGTAACTTCGAAGGGGTGGCATACCAGTGAAAATAATCCACAAAAAGTTTCAGCAGAAGGAAGTTAAATACCACGCAGATCAAAACCACTAAAATATACCGCATTAATTGATGATGTCGCTTTAAACCTGATTCCTGGAAAACAATATACCTGTTCAAATAAAACCCTGATGGAAGGCTAAAGCAAAACGCGAAAAACAAGGATGCAATATGCGGGCTCAGGGTTGTAAATCCCAAACTATAGTTATGCTTTTTGAAAACAAAATGGTAGGCAAAGGCAAATAAGCAGTTATCAAACAAGGTATTGATCCCGCCCGCAGCAGCATACCGGTAAGTTTGCAGCGGAAATATTTTTTTAAACAGGGGATAAAAATAATCGATGCTAAGTAATATCGTCCGCCTTAAGCTATGGTGCACTTTTTTCATTCAAAAATCTGTTATCGTTCAGGGGTTTTCATATGACTGATTTGCGGGGCAAAAGTAAAAAATGTCGGCGGCTTTTTAACGCTTTTTGCCTGCAAAGCAGTCGTTTATATCGACTATCGCCAAAATATACCCGATAAATCCCGGTTTTTGCCCGATGAATGGGTTAAAAAAAGCCTGTAAATCAACAATTTGCCTTTTATTGCCAATAAAACGGTCTTCGTCTATAACTGCTGCGCCGCGGTCTATTTCGTTTTATGGGGTGCGAAATAAGCCGTTGCTTTGGACATTGAAAATAACAAACAAACATTCACAACTAAAAAATATTACGACAATGAAAACAACAATTTTAACCATCGCCTTCGCACTCATCACAGTGTTAGGCATCAGCGGCACAAGTTTCGCAGCCACTAAAGGTAACACCGAAGTAAGCACCATGCTGACCGACATCAGCAACATCAGCCAAATTGAAGTACACGGTAACGTTAAGCTTTATGTTACAACCGGCAGCACCGAGCAGGTGAAAGTTTACAACGATTATTATGCCGAAGACGCTTTGGTACAGGAGCAAAACGGCGTTCTTCGCATCAGCTCATACAATAACCAAAAGCTGGAAGTTTGGGTAACCGTTACCGACCTGTCGAAATTAACCGCATATGACAATGCAGAAGTAAAATCATTCGGAAAGTTCAGTTCGATCGACTTTACCCTGGCACTTTACAACCACGCTTCGGCACAAATGGATATGGATGCCTTTACAGCTACTGTGAGCCTGAACGACCATAGCGCTGCTGACATCAGCGGCACTGTTACCGAAGGTAAATTACAGTACGCACGCTCTTCATATTTAAACGCCGGAAATTTATCTGCAACAGCGCTAACAGCAACTATAACTGATCACCCGCACAGGCATGTTCGCCCGGTTGAGTTTGCCGCCCTTTAATTAAACCCATATATATCTGCAAGCCTCTTCAAATGATGAAGGGGCTTTTTTATTTTCCTAATGCTCAAAAAAATAAATAAGAAATCCGGCGTGTTTTAACTTAGCATTAAATAATACGCACGATGGGCATTTTGAGGATGGTTTAGGTTATTTTCGCAGAAACAGTCTTGAACCCGGCAAGCATTGGCGGGTAATTTATGCCGGTCAACATAAAGTTTATGAGCTTTCCCATTAAAAAAATACTTTTTAAAACACTAAAAATAACCGGCATTACTATCGGCGTTTTGCTTTTGCTGCTGTTTGCCTTACCTTATTTGTTCCCAAAAACGGTGAGCGATAAAATAAAGCAGTTCGCCCGGGGCAGTATCACCAGCCAGCTTGACTTTTCAGAAACACGACTGTCATTTTTTAAACACTTCCCTAGTCTTACCCTAACGCTTTATGATCTGTCGCTGAAAGGCAGCGCGCCTTTTCAGAAAGATACACTTGTTTCTGCGAAGGAGGTTTCATTCGGTATTGATCTGAGTTCTGTCTTTCAAAAAAAGATCACCATCAACAAAATATTCCTTAATGATGCTTTTATCAATATCCAGGCCGACACCGCAGGGCATGTAAACTACAACGTTTATAAATCGACACCCAATAAAGCCGCCGCTGCTTCAGATACGTCGAGCGCATCGCTGGGTATTGACGAGATCTTGATCAGGAACAGCCGCCTGGTTTATAACGATCGCTCTATTCCGATGGTGTTTAATGCGCGCGGCATCAATTATACCGGCAGCGGGGATTTAACCAAAGATGTTTTCGACCTGCATACTCATACAGAAATGGCTTCGGTTGACTTTATATATGATAACCGGGCTTATGTGATATCGAAGAAATTAAATGCCGACCTGATCACCCGCGTTAATACCAAATCGCTGGCTTTCGAATTTCAAAAGAATGACTTGCTGATCAATAAGTTGCCTGTTCAGTTTATCGGCAAATTCGCGTTCGTAAAAAACGGTTACGATATGGATTTTAAGGTCGATTCCAGACAGAGCAACCTGCATGATATCATAACAGCGCTTCCGCCCGAGTATTTAAAATGGCTTGAAAAAACAGATGTAAGCGGAACGGGTGATCTGCAACTCCGGCTGGCAGGCAAATATATTGCCGCCGATAGTATAATGCCCGACCTGAGCCTGAATTTCAAAGTACGCAACGGTTATATAAAGAACCAAAAATCGCCGGTGCCCATCAGCAACCTGTTTGTAAATTTCGAAACCAAACTGCCCGGCCTCGACCCAGACAGCCTGCAGGTAAACCTGGATTCGGTATATTTTAATATGGGGAAAGACTATTTCGGCGCGGTTTTGCGTGTAAATGGCGCCAAGAAACCGGACATTTTTGCAAAAGTTAATACCGAGATCGACCTGGCCAAATGGAGCAATGCCTTTGGGTTTAAACCTTACCAGCTAAAGGGCCGGTATTCGCTTCACCTGCTGGCAAAAGGCAAATACATCACTGTCATTCAACACAGCGGCTTGCGGAGAAAAGCTGATACCGTTATCACCAGCATCCCGCAGTTCAGTTTAACATCTTCGTTTACCGATGGATATTTTAAATATAATTCGCTGCCAGAGGCCGTTAGCAATATCAATTTTAAGATGAATGCGCGCTGCCCTGACCATGATTATAAACACACCTCTTTTGAAATTCAAAACCTGAACGCGAACGTACTGGATAATTTCGTAAGGGGTTACATGAAATTGAGTGCCGGGCCCGGCTTTCCGGTTGGTGCAGGTTTGAAAGCAAAGTTTAACCTTGCCGATATCAAAAAATTCTACCCGGTGGAGGGCATGGAGCTTTCGGGCAACCTGCTGGCCGACCTGGAAACCAAAGGAAAATATTTACCCGCCAAACGGATATTTCCGCAAACGCAAGCGCATATCAGCCTGCAAAACGGGTCGGTGCAAACCAAATACTATCCTCATCCCATCCAAAACATACAGGTAAACACGCAAATTAACGACAACGGCGGCTCGATGCACAGCCTGCACGTTGTTTTTAATCCTGTTTCCTTTGTTTTTGAGGACAAGCCATTTTCGGTCAGGGCTGATTTGAAAAACTTTGACAACCTGGAGTATAACATCACTTCGCACGGTACGCTGGATATCGGGAAAATCTACCGGGTTTTTGCTATCAAAGGGTATAATGTAAACGGGCTGATCGCCACAAATCTTTCGCTCAAAGGCAAGCAAAGTGATGCTGTAGCCGGGAACTATGCTAAATTGAATAATTCTGGCTCGATGACGGTGAAAGACATTGCGCTATCATCTGAACTTTTCCCGAAACCATTTTTCATTAAAAACGGGACGTTCAGCTTTAACCAGGATAAGATGAATTTCGACTCCTTTAAGGCCACTTACGGTAAATCGGTAATCGTTTTAAATGGCGCCCTTTCCAACGTGATCGGCTATGCCACCAAACCCAATGATACGCTAAGAGGTAATTTTACCTTTACCAGCGACGGGATTATTGCAGATGACTTTATGGCTTTTGCCAATAGCTCGCCCACTTCCAGCGCCAAACCGTCCAATGGCCCCTCGGGCGTCATCATGGTGCCGCGAAACCTTAATTTAGGATTCAGTGCGGCCGTTAAAAACGTAAAATACAACGGCTTGCAATTAACTGACGCCAAAGGGCAGATGACCATAAACAACGGGAGTATCGTATTAAAACAAACCGGTTTCACCCTCATTGGTGCACCTGTAACCATGGATGCCACTTATACCAGCATCGACCCAAAACGGGCGACCTTTGATTACCACATCAACGCCCAAAATTTCGATATCAAAAAAGCCTACAAACAAGTGAAGCTGTTCCACGATATGGCCACCTCGGCGGCAAATGCGGAGGGAATTGTTTCGCTGGATTACAAATTAAGCGGCCGGCTCAACAGCAATATGCAGCCGGTTTACCCATCGTTAAAGGGCGGCGGCGTACTTTCGGTCCAAAAAGTAAAACTGAAAGGCTTTAAATTATTCAGCGCGGTGGGCCACAAAACCGATCATAATGGTATCGGCAGCGGCGATGTTTCAAAAGTGAACATTGAAAGCACCATCGCCAACAATATTATTACCCTAAAACGCACCAAAGTAAAAATGGCCGGTTTCAGGCTAAAATTTGAAGGCCAGGTAAGTTTTGACAACGCGCTGAACCTTCATTTCAGGCTGGGCCTGCCGCCGTTTGGTATTTTTGGTATACCGATGACCATCACCGGAACATCATCAAAACCTAATATTCATTTGGGCAATGGAAAAAAAGAAGATGACTTGAAAGAAACAGCGGATGATGATAGGGATAATTGAAAATTTTATAAATAGGGTTTAACTTCTGTAGTTTCAAAAATCTACCTTCCGCCAACTTACTACTTTTTCTATTTTTTCGGGAAACGAACCGTTAAGCCACGTGTAGTAATTTTTCCTTAACCGAACAACTTCAGCAAGCCTTTCGCCCGGCGTTTTACTTAGCCAAAATTTAACATCCAAAGCGTCTTCGTCTTCCATTTTAACGTAGTTGACAGCTGGCGAAATTTTCCTTGTAAGTTTCAATGTGGGGTGATTTTGACTTCCGGGTTAGTGAAATTATTTGTTTACCGACCCAAACTTACAAAAAATGTCACCTTTTATTAGAATTTTACGTAACAGATAACCGGCAAACTTTCTTAATTTCAACTTTGCAATATAAACCGCATGCTGAAACGTTTACTGGTATTTTGCTGCCGCGACGGTATCACATCTTTGTCGAAATTACCCGGTAAGGGGTTTCGGTTGTATGGCTTTGTTGTTTTCCTGTCGCTCACAACAGTCAACCTGTTTGCCGAAGGCAGTAAGGAGCTTAACGCAAACGGCGGGTACCGGGCTTTTCTTTTCTCAAGCACCGTTGGCAACGCGTCTTTTCCTTTTCCCACACCGGGAACGATGAAGGTTTATGTAAAGGCGAGCGAAACCATTTATGTAGGATCGAGCGCACAGGGTGATAGCCTGGGCACCATTAACCTGCGTGCGCCTGACGGCACAACTTATACCAGCGGCAACAGCAAAACAACAGGTCTCATTGCCAATCACGCCCAGGAAGTTGTCGGCCCATCCCCCAATGCCGGCGGCTATACGCCCTACACGGTAACGGTAAAAAATGGCCAGGAGGGAGTTTGGGAAATAGATTTTGTTTCGGCCAGCAACGGCGAAGATTTTGGCAATCCAATGCCAGTGCCGGCAAACGCCGATTGGGTGCAGCCGCAGGGCCAGTATGTAGTAGCTTTTGATGTGTCCGTGCGGGATGCAGCCAATACCAAATTTATCAACGGCAGGGCATTCACCAATGTGTTTTCGGGTTTGCTGGGCACATTTAATGTTGGTTTTAACGGCATATTTCATATCCTCACTAAAGATGGCTATCAATACACGCTCGATAATAATGGCCAGGCCGGGAACGGTTTTACCTTCTTTGTAAACAACAAAGGCTTCAGGAATGCAAATGGCAATGCATCCTATAAAAGCGTTACCGAGATCAGCAACCCTGATGTGCAGGACCCCACAACCCCTGATTCGCCTACGGATATTACACAAAAAATATTTTTCAATGCACCATCCGGCGACCTGCCGGCAACGGCAAATACACCGGGTGGCTTAACCACCTGGCTTTTAACCGACCCTGTAGCGCCGACCATTAGCAATATTATTTTTATGGGTATCGAAGGCACTGCGGGAAAAGCCGGAACTAACCCGCTTGGCGCCAGTTTTACTTTTACAAGTTCGGCCGCCGGAACCTATCAAATTGCGATCGACGTAAATAAAAACGGCATATTTAATGAGCCCGCCGACCGTTTGCTCAGCGGGGCGGTTACACCGGGCCCGAATTCCGTTTTTTGGGATGGGCTGGATGAACAGGGCAATAAAGTGTCGGCAGATACCGCAAGTTATAATGCCCGGATCACGCTGATTGCCAAAGCCGGCGAAGTACACTTCCCGTTTTTTGATGTAGAACGAAATGTAAACGGCATAAAACTTACCCGGGTAAACGGTATTCATGCACCCGACGATACCATTTATTGGGACGATTCCCCGCTGCCGAAAATAGGTACGCCATCCAACCCGGTGACCAACCTTACAGGGCTGAGCAGCCTGGTAAACGGGCATAAGTGGGGCATACCGACTGAAGACCCTGCCGACCAAAATGATTTTGGCAACGAAGTTGGGATAGATACATGGGGCTATATTTCGAGTGCGCCAATAAAAAGTACAGTAAGTTTTGTGTTGCAGCAGGCCGACCTGGCGGTGGACAGTATTACATCTGCGGCTGATTGTGCCAGGCAGCCGGTTACCTATACTGTCACCGTCCAAAATAATGGCCCTTCTGCCGTAAACGGCGCAAAATTCAGGTTTGATTTCCCTGCCCAAATCACCGGTGTTTCGGTCACCAGTTTGGCAAATACCGGGGCTTCATCTGTTTCAGGCGGAACGGTGTCGGCAAATGCTTATAATGCTGATATCGACATGGCCAACGGTGCGGTGCGAACCTTTACCATCAACGGAATTATAGCTGTAAATACAACGGGAACGCTTAATGTATCGGCCAGCATGATGCGGCCGGCAGACGTTACCGACCCTGATGCCACCAACCCGGATGTGGCTCCGCCTACCGACCCGACAGGCGAATGTAATGCCTCACCATCCGGAACAGGCTGCAACAACATAAAAATAGCCACAACGGTTTACAACACCGCACCTAACGCAGGGCCTGACCAATCTATTTTGCGCAACCAAACTGCCTATTTAATGGCGACCGGCGAGGGTAGCTGGTCGCAAGCTGCGGGTGACCCTTCCGTTGCAGTTATTGCCGACCCGGCTAACCCATCAACAACGGTAAGCGGATTAAACACAACGGGAACCTATCACTTTGTTTTTACCAATACTTTAGGCTGTGCCGACACAGTAGCAATAGCAGTTGAATCTGCAGATATGATCATACCAAACATTTTTACCCCAAACGGCGACGGTAAAAATGATGTTTTCAAGATAAAAGGGCTTGAATCGTACCCTGGCTCACAATTGCTCATCTTTAACCGCTGGGGTAACGAAGTTTATAAAGCCGATAACTATCTGAACAATTGGGATGGCGGCAGCCTTGCTGAAGGTACCTATTACTATATTTTGAACAGGCACGACCTGACAGGCAGCATCACCACTTTTAAAGGCTGGGTATTTATAAAGCGAAATAAATAATGAAAAGGCTGCGGGTTTACATATTGTTATCTGGCCTGGCATTATTTGCCGCGCGGTCGTCTGCACAGCAAACCGTACAGTTTAGCCAGTATGTATTCAACGGGCTGGCAGTAAACCCGGCATATGCCGGATACAAGGACGATTGGACCCTCAACCTGGGCAGCCGCTTACAATGGGTGGGCTTCCAGGGTGCACCGCAAACCGGCGTCACCTCCTTTGACGGCGCCACTGGTAACAACAGCAATGTTGGTTTAGGTTTGATCGCTACATTCGACAAACTTGGGCCTGAAACCCGGGCATCCATATACGCTAACTACGCCTATCGCCTGCAATTGGATGAACTGGATACAAAACGGCTATGCTTCGGCATTGGTTTCGGCGCGGAGCAATACAGCATTAATGGAAGTGCGTTTAACCCCATAGATGGCGGCGACGCGGGCGTACCTGCCGGGATGGTAAGTAAATTTACGCCCGATTTCAGGTTCGGGGTATATTATTATGCGCCCAACGTTTATTTTGGCGCTTCGGTGTTTAATCTGCTTGCGCAAGCTATCGAAAATGCCGACGGTAGCACCCCATTGATAAAACCAGACCGGACACTGTACCTAACCGGCGGGGCAATGATACCGCTTTCTGAAGGTGTTGATCTCAGGCCCTCGTTGATGTTTAAAGAGGATTTTAAAGGGCCGACCAATCTGGACATAACCAGTTTCCTCGCCTTTAACCGCAAAATTTGGCTCGGCGCGTCGTATAGTACTGGTGTACCGATATGGAACAAAGCCGATTTGCAAAACAACCTGGATAATGCTGACGCTGTTACCGCCATAGCTGAATATTATATCAATGATCATTTCAGGGTGGGGTATTCGTATGATTTTACAACCAGCAAACTGGCGAATTACCAGAGCGGTTCGCACGAGATTTCGCTAACCATAAGCTTCGGGCGTTTAAAGCAGCGGATAGTGAGCCCCAGATATTTTTGAAACAAATGAAAAAATTGACGTGCATCGGTTTTTGGATATTGGCACTGGTTAAATATGCCGGCGCACAGGAACAGTTGGGCATCAGGCAGCAGGCAAATAACCTGTACCAGCGTTATGATTATTTTGCAAGCGCGCGGCTGTACCAAAAGCTAATTAAGAAAACAAACAACGAAGTAAATATTTTAGAAAGGATTGCCGATTGTTATCGCCTCATCAATCAATATGATGAGGCTGAAAAATGGTACGCCCTAACTGTCGCCGATCCTAAAGCAAGCGCCGCCGCGCACTATCATTACGCTGAAATTTTGCTGCGCGATCAAAAGTTTGATCTGGCGAAGCAACAATATCAACTTTGTTTCAAAAGCAACTCACCCTCGTTAGCCCGGAAATTTGCTACCTGCGACACTGCTGCTTTGTGGATGAAAGCCCCGTCGGATTATACGGTTAAGGATCACCCTGCTTTCAATAGCAGTTTCTCAGATTGGGGGCTCGCTTACGAGGGCAAAACCGGGCTGGTGTTTGCGTCGGACCGTGTAAATGATCAAAACGACCTGGACTATCGAACCGGTAATAATTGGTTCAAACTATATGAGGGGGATGTTAATGGCGAAAGGACCAGCCAATTTGATGTAGTGGATAAGCTGGGCCACAGCTATAATGATTATTATCATTTTGGCCCGATAGCATTTAATAATACCGCTGATACCGCCTACATTACCGTTACCACCGGAAGACCTGCGGTGCTGCTGCCGGCAGATACAGATTCAAAAAAGGGGCACGGCACATATACCCGCCGCTTACAACTGCTGATGGCGCATAAAAAGGACAATCAATGGGTTGTCATCGGCAACTTCCCTTTTGACGATGTTAGTCACTATTCATTGGGTGATGCTGCGTTATCGAAAGACGGGAAGGTAATTTATTTTACTTCGGACATGCCGGGTGGCCAGGGTAAAACAGACATTTGGTATTGCGAGAAAAAGGCTGGGGGTGGCTGGAGCAGCCCGGTTAATTGCGGAAAAGCCATTAACACCGCAGAAGAAGACGAATTCCCAACCATCGGCGGAGATGGCGCGCTGTACTATGCATCCAAAGGGCTGCCCGGAATGGGCGGATACGATATTTATAAAGCCAAAGGTGGAAAAGCCGAATGGACAACGCCGGAAAATCTTAAATATCCTATCAATTCAACCAGCGATGATTTTTATTTGGCAACAAGGGACGGGCTTACCGGATATTTTTCTTCAAGTCGCGAAGGCGGTAAAGGCAGCGATGATATTTACAGCTTTACGCTAACCCAAAAACCGCCGCAACTTACCAATGCGGCAGCCAGGGCAGATACGCCAAAAACCAAACCGGTAAGGCCGATCAACCTTAAAAAAGGATTTGTTTTAACGACTATATATTACGATTTGGACAAGTCGAACATCCGGCCGGACGCAGTTTTGGAAATGGATAAACTGGTGGCTTTGTTAAATCAACATCCGGCAGTGACGATCGAGCTATCATCATACACCGACTCACGGGCCTCCGAGAATTACAATATCGCCTTGTCGCAGCGGCGCGCGGCAGCGGCGGTGGATTATTTGGTAAAAAATGGTATTGCTGCCTCGCGACTGGTGGCAAAATATTATGGCGAAACGCACCTGGTAAATCAATGCGCCGATGGTGTGAATTGTACCGAGCAGGAACATCAGCTAAACCGGCGGACGGAGTTTAAGGTGATTAGCGGTGGGAATTGAATGACCTGGTTTTTTCGGCAGTATTACGTTCCTTAAGAAACAAGCTTAAATCTATCGATAAAATCTGTAGCATTCAAAATCGGAATTCCCTCAAATGGGTGTAAGACCAATAAATCATTATCTCCCGTAATTATACAGGAGGCACGGCATTCGGTCGCCAATTCCAGAAATTTATTGTCTTTTGGATCCCGGCACACTTCGATTTTGGTAGAAACGAGTATCACCTGGCTATTTTTCTCAAAGGCGGAAATTGCTTCGAGCCGTTTTTCGACTGAAATGTATTTGTCGAATTTAGGTCTTACAAGTGTCTCCGAAAATTCCGCGAAGGTAGCGATAGAATAAACTGAAATCCCGATTTCACGTGCCAGGTCATAGGCTGTACGGTTAGTTGACAGTGGCGAAAGATTAGCACTTATCAGGGTATTTGTGTCGAAAACAAATGTCTTAATCATTGGACGCCAAAAGTGCTTCCAGTATTTCAGGTGTTAGTCCGTTTTTTAAAGCCTCATCACCGATATCGTCCAGCAATCTTGAATATTCTGCGAAAGTCGCATCATTTACTGCTTTCTTCAACATGAGACTGATGGTTTGGTTTAAATGCTGTTTGCTTTCAATACTTAGATTTCGATAAATTTTCCCGGCGGTGTCGTCTACTTCCAATAATATCCGTTCCATAATAAATACAATTAAAAACCCACTTTTATTACCGTTTTAGCAAATTTACAAAAAATCTAATTGATTGCGGCGACTGGCATTTCAAAGCGCGAACCGTATCCAACCACTCCCCTCATATCCAAAAATAAACTGTTTGGGGTTGATGATCTCAGCGAGCATCTCAATAGAATCTACAATACGGGGGCCAGGCCTGTTAAAATATTGGTTACCATCAGCGATGTAAAGCCTGCTATTTTTAACGGCCTTTAAATCCGAAAAGCCAGGCTGTTGCAGCAGCAGATCCATCTCTTTCAGCGTTCTTTCTATAGCAAATCCACAGGGCATTACTATAATAATATCCGCGTCGGCTGACGCGATCCGCTCCCAGGTTGTGTAAGGCGAATGCTTTCCGCGTTCGCCTAAAACAGCTGTCCCGCCTGCAAGGGCGACCATTTCGGGTACCCAGTTCCCGGAGATCATCAGCGGTTCAAGCCATTCAATACAGGCGACAGTGGGTTTATTTTCGACAAACTTTAGTTTGTGGCGAATGATATCTACCCGTTCCTGTAATTCTTCCAGTAACAGCGTCCCTGCCTCACTTACATTCAGGGCGTCCGCAATGGTTTTTATGTCGTTAAAGATATCGTCCAGGAGGTTTGGCTGAAGGGAAATGACCCTTGCGCTTTTATCAAGGTAGTTTTCAAGCGCCTGCTCCACATCTTTCAACGAAACGGCGCAAACTTCGCATTGGGCCTGTGTGATCACCACATCAGGCGACAGCTTTTTTATGACTTCCCGGTTTACCGTGTAGATAGACAAGGCATCCGCCAGTATCTCTTTCACCTTAATATTTATCTCGCCGCTGCTTAAATTATCCGGGAAGTTCGCTTCCGAACATACAGGCAATTGTTTAACTGAGGGCGGGAAATCACACTCGTGCGACCGTCCCACCAGGTTCTTTTCAAGGCCCAGGGCGCAAACTATCTCGGTAGCGGCGGGTAATAATGAAACTATTTTTGGATACATATTCCTGGGGGCAAATGTAATTATTGTTAAACCAGGGTTATGCTTTTTATCCTAAACAAATGGCACATCATTTTATTCCATTAAAAACCTGTTTATTTGGGTAATGATATTTTTGACCTTTTTTATCGGGTTGTTTGCAAACTTTATAGGGTATGTGCCGCCAGGCAATATCAACCTGACATTGGCGCAAATCACCATCAATCGCGGGATGAAACAGGCTTTGATGTTCATTACGTCTTTTTCATGTGTCGAGCTCTTTTTTACCTATTTTATTATGCATGCGGCAAAATGGCTGGCATCGCAGGTAAAACTGGATACGGTTATTGACTGGGTGATGGTGGTATTATTCGGCGTTTTGGGTGTGATCACCTGGATGCACCGCAAAAAGATGCCAAAAACCAACTATTCAAGTACGGAAAGTATCCGTTATGGGATTTTACTTGGCTTTTTAAACCCCATGCAGGTGCCTTTTTGGATGATCACCGGAACCTACCTGATCACCCATCAATGGATACTTGATGGAAAACTGGCACTTGTTGTTTTTAGCGCGGGTTCAGCTGCTGGTGCATTTTTGGCGCTTTTTCTATACGCCAAATTCGCGAATTTTATTAAAACCAAATTTGACCTTAGCACGCGGGTTATTAATACAGGGATCGCAATCTTATTTTTTTCGTTCGCAGCATATCATATCGTAAAACAGGTTTACCTTGTTTACTTTAGGCACTAACAATCAACATAATCTAACTCAATCAACTCATCTACACCCTCAAATTCCAAATCCGCTCAGCTTTACGGCCAATGAGCCAGAACGATAAGCCCAGGACGGCAAAAAACAACGTTTTATTGGTGTTATCCCAAAAGTACTCGAAGTATTTAGTGTAGATGAAAATCAATAGGAAGGTTATGCCAAATTCACGGGCGATCACGTCTTTGGTTTTTAAGCCATACAGCATGAAACAAGCTGCGAGGGCTCCAGAAATAATGCCCCAGTAAAACAGGCTGATCTGCCTGATATGCCACCAGCGGTCGATATTGCCGTAGTTGCCAAAAATACTGAGCAGCCAAAGCGACATAAATAGGTAGAGCATGCCTACTACATAGGTAAGTTCCCAAAACCGGCCGAACCATTTTTGTGGTTTAAGCAGGTGACAGGCCGCCACCAGCACCAGGCCGAAAAGCACAAAACGCAATGGATAGTTCATTCCCAAAAAATAATCGTGCCAATGGGTTTGATAACCGGTTTCGGTACCGAACCAGCTGCCCAGCGAAACAAGCGCGAATAACCATATGAGCCTTGAATCCATGCGCCATGCCAGTACACCATAAACAAAAACTGACAATAAAAACAAAAGCGAGAAATGCCCTGACCCGTGATCAACAGCTTTGCCCAAAAAGGCTACGCAGCTGGCCATAAACAGTACGCCGGTAAAAATGACTGCTTCGTTGCTGAATATCTTTTCGGGGTGTTTCTTTTCGGATTGCTTGCCAAAAATGAAACAGAAGGCCGAAATTACACCGGATACAATGCTGATGATGATGTCCGGTGTATAATAGAGGTTCTTGATCCAGGCGAGCACCCTCACGTCTATGATCAATGAGCCTACCGCGATTGCCCCGCAGATCAATGCGATCCAAAACGAATATTTGGCCAGGCGCATCCAGTCGAAACCCTTAACCTCATACGATTCGCGCAGGTGTTCAGCGGTGCCGGCATCGATCAATTGGTTTTTCTCCCAATGGCTGATCGTATTGTCTAAAAATTCGCTTTCCTGTTTGTCGAGGTTTAGTTTCATTTTCATTTGATCGTTAATGGTCTATCGACCAAACATAAACAGTTTTAACCAAATTATGTTCCAGTGTCCTAAGTTCAAGTTGCAGGTGAAAAACAAATGAAATCCGTCAGGACCCAGCGGCCAGCAATCTGATTGCGTCGACCTTGTCCTTCCCGATCTGTACTTTCAATTCCTCCAGCGAATCGAACTTCATATCCCCGCGTATATAATTCATAAACTCCACGCTTATCTTCTGGTTGTAAATGTCCCGGTCGAAATCAAAAATATTCACCTCTATATTGCGGGTCAGGCCGTTTATCGTCGGTCGGGTGCCGATGTAGCCCATGCCGTCATGAATTTCATTTCCGATCCTTACCCTTACGGCAAATATACCGCCTGAAGGTATTAGCTTATACCTTTCGGATACAACTATATTAGCCGTTGGATACCCGATCTGCCTGCCGATCTGGTCGCCGCGAACTACCGTACCGGTGACAAAAAACGGGTAGCCCAAAAAGGAGTTTGCCTCTTCGATATTATCATCCAGCAGCGCTGATCTTATCCTTGTCGAACTTACAGCCACGTCATTAATATCCTGCTCGGGTATTTCCACAACCTCAAATCCGTACACCGGCCCAAGGCGCAATAAGTCTTGCAATCCACCCTGGCGGTCCTTGCCAAAACGGTGATCATAGCCAATAACGATAGTTTTTGTGCCGATATGGTCCACCAAAACATCGCGGATATATTCCTCGGCACTCTGATTAGAAAAATCTCTCGAAAACGGCGTGATGATCAAATGCTCCACGCCCAATTCTTCCAGCAATTCCGCTTTCTCCGGCATCGTGTTGATCAGTTTAATGCTTTCGTCTTCGGGGTGCAGTATCATCCGCGGATGCGGAAAAAAAGTAAGCAATACGGTTTCGCCGCCGGTATTTGCTGCCAGTTCCTTAACGCGTGCAATAATTTTGCGGTGGCCAACGTGTACTCCATCAAAAGTACCAATGGTAACAACCGCATTTTTTAGGGGTACAAACTCGTCTATATTGTGGTAGATCTTCATTATTGTTTTTTGGGATTTCACCGATTCTTTAGAATGATTTCACCGATTAATAACGGTACAACTCAATCAACCCGATCAACTTCTTCTTACTCTATATCCGGTGTATTCAGTTTTAGTTCCCGAATGCTGTTCACCAATTCCATTACCTCGTATGCATCATCAATGCTATAGTCCCCGCTGCGGGTACGCCTTAACCGCGACAAGTATGCGCCGTTATTGAGCGATTTGCCAAAATCATTTACCAACGAGCGTATGTAAGTCCCTTTGCTGCATACTACTCTGAAATTTACTTCGGGAAGGGATATACCGGTTATTTCGAACTCATTTATGGTAACATTTCTTAGTCTTAATTCAACCTCCTCGCCGCGGCGGGCTTTTTCATAGAGTCGCTCACCGTCAATTTTAACGGCTGAGTGCGCCGGGGGGTATTGTTGTAACTCCCCAATGAACTGTTTGGTTGCCTCTAGTATCTTTTCTGCTGTAACGTTGCTGATATCGAACTCCTGGTCCGTTTCCGTTTCCATGTCATAGGAAGGCGTGGTGGCGCCAAGTACCAAAGTGCCGGTGTACTCCTTCTCCTGGGCCTGGAAAGTATCGATCTGTTTGGTCATTTTGCCGGTACAAATGATCAACAGGCCGGACGCCAGCGGGTCGAGCGTGCCTGCATGGCCCACTTTTAACTTTAAAGGTTTGAATGCATTACGGATCTTTCCAACAACGTCGAAGCTTGTCCAATTATAAGGTTTGTTGACCAGGAGGAGCTGACCCTCGGCGAATTCGTGTAAGCTTGTGAATGTTTTCTTCAATCTGAACTGGATTTTGAACTAAGATTTACAGGATAAAAAAAGATTCCATGATTATTTTAGAGTTTTAAAAAATACGGTTTTGTGTTATGGATTTGCTTCGCCGGTGAGAAAGATTTCCCGGGTAATTTCAGGAATAATCTGTTTCTCGCGCGCTGTGTCAAACAATAATTTTATCGCCTTTTTGCCTTCGGCACCTAAATCTACTGAATATTTGTTTACATACAGCTCAATGTGTTTATACATTACCTCTTCGCTCATCTCCTGTGCGTGCGAACGGATAAACTCGAGCCCTGATTTTGGGTTTTCGAACGCAAACTCAACGGAGCGCCTGATCACGCGATTTATTTTATGCTGAACATCTAAAGGCAGGCGGCGGTTAGCCACAATACCGCCAAGCGGGATGGCGCAGCCGGTTTGTCTTTCCCAGTAATCGCCAAGGTCGATGATCTTTTTCAGGCCTTTATCCTGGTAAGTGAAACGGTTTTCGTGGATGATGAGGCCTATGTCAATTCTTCCATCTAATACCGCATTTTCAATATCCGAGAAAACCAACTCAATTTTATTTGTAGCGTTCGGAAAAGCCAGCCCCAGCAGGAAATTAGCTGTGGTATATTTACCGGGAATGCCAATTAAGGGATTTACGATTTCGGATTTACGATTTACGATTTGATTTTTTTCTAAATCCGAAATCGAAATTTCGACATCCGAAATTAATAAGGGTCCAACCCCAAATCCCAATGCACTACCCGCGTCTAATAATACATATCTATCTGCCACATAAGCAAATGCGTGATAGCTCAGCTTGGTGATATCCAGTTCGCCGCGTATGGCTTTTTGATTCAGTGTTTCCACATCATCGTAAAACACCTCAAAATCGAGGCCTTCGGTATCTATTTTATGATGGATAAGGGCATCGAATATAAAAGTATCATTAGGGCAGGGCGAAAAGCCCAGGGTAAGTTTCATATGATGTAGAGTAAGCTTTGCTTTATTGCTTGCTTATTTTCCACTAAGGGCACAAAGGAAAGATCACAAAGGACACAAAGTCTTTCTTTCTTAGTGTCCTTTGCGCAACCTTCGTGTCCTTTGTGGTTAATATTCACAAACATTTAAGCATATAGTTTCAAAAATTCCGCTGCAAAGGTATTCAGATTTTTGATGGCGAGGCCTATATTCCAGTTTTCGCGGTTGCGTTTTTCCACGTAATTTGACACCGCCCTGATCTGTATGCACGGCACATTCATTTGATTGCAGGCATAAAAGAATGCAGCGCCTTCCATGCTTTCCAACTGCGGGTTTAGCCTTTCAGTGATTTTTTTAATGGAGGACTCATTGCCATGAACGGTATTTACCGTAACAGCACGGGCTTTTTTTAGATTGAAATTGTTGAACAGGTTATACAGATCGGCAAGTTTGGTGGATGGATAAAAAGTATCTTCGCCAAAGCCTAATTCGCCGATCGTTAAAAACGCCCTGTCATCTTCAGCGCCAAGCTCTGCAAGTGTATCCTGCGTTATTTCAATAACCTCGCCGATGCCTATGCTGCCGTCGAAACTGCCGGCAATGCCAAGGTTAACCACAAGATCGTAATTGTTGTTGGCCAGATGTTTACCCACAGAAAATGCCGTGGCAACCATTCCGACACCGGTGATGAGCAGTTGGCAGTTTGTAGTTGGCAGTTGGCAGCAATTGCGCGTCTCCAATTCCGAAATCGAACATCCGAAATCCGAAATTAATGGCCCCAATTCGGCCCGCGTCGCAGCTACCAATAAAATCCGCATGAGTAAATTTGACCGCTAAGATAAAACATAAGCCCTGTTTTTGTTTTGTATATTTGCACCATTATTTGTTATGATGATTTACATTACGCGGAAAGAACATTTTAACGCGGCACACCGGATGTATCGCGAGGAATGGAGCGAGGCAAAAAACTTTGAAGTGTTTGGCAAATGCGCCAATCCTAATTGGCACGGCCACAATTATAACCTGTTTGTAACCGTAAAGGGTGAGGTAACCCATGCGACGGGATACCTGATCGACCTTAAAGAATTAAAGATAATTATCAATGAATACGTTATCGAAAAGCTCGATCATAAAAACATCAATAAAGATGTTGATTTTATGACAGGTAAAATGGCTTCGACTGAGTTACTTTGTATTGAAATTTTTAACCAGCTGAAAAAACCGATCGAGGCATACCCGGGTGTGTTTTTACATTCGATAAGACTTTACGAAACAGAAAACAACTCCGCAGAGTATTTTGGCGATTAAACCGCAATAATGATCAAAGAAACCGACGTGCACGACCGCAATGAATTTATTGACGGTTACGAAAAAATTGACAGGTACAATCCGCAACTGATAGATAACCTATCAGTACATTACAAGGATATTTTAAAGCAAATTGGTGAAGTTCCGTCGCGCGAAGGCTTGCAAAAAACGCCTGAACGGGTTGCCAAAGCGCTGCTGTACCTTACGCAGGGATATGACCTTGATGCAACGGAGATCCTTAACTCGGCGATGTTTAAAGAGGATTACAGCCAAATGGTGATCGTAAAGGACATTGAAGTTTACTCGATGTGCGAGCACCACATGCTGCCATTTTTTGGGAAAGCACACATTGCCTATATTCCCAACGGCTACGTAGTTGGTCTAAGCAAGATACCAAGGGTGGTGGACGTTTTTGCCCGCCGGCTGCAGGTGCAGGAACGCCTTACCAACGAGATTCGCGACAGCATACAGAATACCCTAAACCCGCTCGGCGTTGGGGTTGTTATTGAGTGCCGGCATTTGTGCATGAGCATGCGGGGCGTTCAAAAACAAAATTCAGTTACCACCACATCAGCCTTCACCGGTGAATTTTTAAAGGAAAAAACCCGCGGGGAGTTTTTGAACCTTATTTCTTCCAGGCTGGGTTAGTTCGTTGGTTCACTTGTTCATTGGTTCACTTGTTCATTAGTTCATTGGTGAAAAGTTCGACATGCGGTTTAAATTTCTTTAATTTGCACAGAGGTTTTTAGCTTAGTCGCCGCCAAATACCAATGAACTAATGAACCAATGAACTAATAAACCACATGAGAGCTTATATTTTTCCGGGACAGGGCGCCCAGTTTGTAGGGATGGGTAAAAATCTGTACGAACAATCCGAAGAAGGCCGCAAACTATTTGAACAAGCCAATGACATACTTGGCTTCCGCATTACCGATGTGATGTTTGAAGGCACCGTTGAAGACCTGAAAGAAACCAAAGTCACCCAGCCCGCCATATTTTTACATTCAGTAATATTAGCAAAAGTTTTAGGTGAAAGCTTCCAGCCGGACATGGCGGCAGGGCATTCACTGGGCGAATTTTCCGCATTGGTGGCCTGTAACGCTTTATCATTCGAAGACGGTTTGCGGCTGGTGGCTGCCCGTGCCAACGCGATGCAAAAAGCATGTGAGATACAGCCATCGACCATGGCGGCGATCATTGGGTTGGATGATTTTACAGTCGAGGATATCTGCCACCGCATCAGCGACGTTGTGGTACCGGCCAATTATAACTGCCCGGGCCAGCTGGTTATTTCGGGAACGATTGCCGGCGTGGATAAAGCTTGCGAGGAACTGACTGCCGCCGGCGCAAAAAGGGCATTAAAGCTAAATGTAGGCGGGGCCTTTCACTCGCCGTTGATGGAAGTGGCAAGGGTTGAACTGGAACACGCTATCGTTCATACGCAGATAAATGCACCTGTTTGCCCCATCTACCAAAACATCGACGCAAAGCCCTATACTGACCCGGCCATGATCAAACACAATTTGATAGCACAGCTCACAGGTCCGGTTAGATGGACCCAAACGGTTAAACATATGCTGGAAGACGGCGCTACATCATTCACCGAAGTGGGGCCGGGCAGCGTTTTGCAGGGGCTGGTAAAGAAAGTAGACCGGCAAATACCAACAGAAAGCGCGGAAATTTAATAAATAGGCCATCACGTAAAACATGATGGCTTTATTTTTGGTTGAAGGTTAAACTACTAACAAATTGGGGGCACAAGGTAAAATACGCTTATTACTGGCATTGCTTTGCGCTAGTTTGTTATTTACTTCAATAGTTGTTGAAAAAATATACACGCCTACCGCTAACCTTCAGGAGACTGCCCAAACATTAAGCAAAAATCTTCACGCAAAAGAAAGCCTTGTTACCGGGGTTTTATACAACCAGCAAAAATTTAACGATTTAAAAGGGCTTGCAAAAAACCCGGCGGCTGCAGTAAAATACATTCAACAATTTACCAGCGATAAAAACATTTGGTTTATTACGCTGAATAACGATAACCTAAGCTTTTGGAGCGGCGTGAAGGTTATTCCCGAACACCCCTCGCTCATAAAAGACGGTTTCTCGTTTATAAAAGAGCCGAATGGTTATTATGATGTGATCAGGCGAACCGATGGGAATTTTTCGGCGATTTTCTTCATCCCGGTGAAACTTGATTATGCTTTTCAAAATCAATTCCTCAAAAACACCTTCGCCATCGACCTGCTCGGGGATAACAGCCTCGAAATGGCGAATATCGCTGACCGAAACGTGGTTGAAATACGAAGCACTGACGACTCGTACCTGTTTTCGGTTAAATTAAAGCCTGGTGAAACAAACGTATACTATCTGTACGACGAGTTGGCTATCTGGATATCAACGCTGGTATGTCTTTGCATCCTGGTAACCAATATTTGTAATTATATCAGCGACAAAGGTTATGCTCTGCTTTCCTTTGTCACATTGAGCGCATTTATTGTGTTGATCAGGTTTATTAATCTATACTTCTATTGGCCCGATTTTACCTCGAAGCTGAAGTTATTTGCACCTGCAATCTATCATGCTGGTTTTATAAATCCTTCGCTGGGCGATTTTTGTATTAACGTCCTGTTAATTTCCTGGCTGGTGATATTTATTTATATCCACCGAAAAAAAATTCTAAAAAAACCAACAGGAAAATTTACAGGCTATTTGATTTTCACGTTTAGCATCTTGTTGCTGGTCATCATATCTACTGCACTGCAAAATATGTTTTACGGGTTGGTAGTTAAATCGCAGATCAGTTTTGATCTGAGCAATATACTTAACCTTTCCTATTTCAGTCTCCTTGGCATATTAATGCTGTGCTTCAGTTTCCTCATCTTCTTCCTTTTATCTGAAGTTTTCTTAACGGTCGCTATTAAGCTGCCGGTGCCTAATCATCAAAAGGTGATCATCTTTGTATGCATTATTGTTTTGGCAACCGTGGTTTATGCCTGGTTATACGTATTCACATTGTTTTACGTACTCTGGGGTATACTGGTAATTACAAGGGCGAATGCCTACCGGCAGTCGGCAGGTGTAATGGATGCTGCATCGCTTGCGGTTATTATTTTGGTATGCTCGTTTATGTCGGCCATCCGGCTTAACTACTTCCAATCCGTAAAAGAAAAATATAACCGCAAAATATTTATTCAAAAACTCGAAGTGCCGGACGATACAACGGCGGACAATATTTTCAAAAGAGTTCAACAACAAATTATTACCGATACTTCCATCAACAACCATTTTACCGACAGCATCCGGACGGGCGCCTTTATAAAAACCCGCCTGCAGAAGCTGTATTTTAATGGCTATTTGTCGAGATATGAATTTAACGCTTATGTTTTCGGGAGCAGGGACCAGCTGCTGTCAAGCGACAAGGGCTATGACCTTGGTGTTTTTAAGGACATGGTGCTGTACAGTTCGTATAACCAGGTGTCCCGCTATTTTTACCGCGAAAATCAATCCTTCGGGTTCCTGAAATATTTTGCCATTCTACCCATCATCCAGGATGGGGAGAAATTGGGAACCATCGTTATAAGGCTGCAAACGAAACCAATACAAACTACCGCTTCTTTCCCCGGCCTGTTAATAGATGGCGAGTCGGGTGAAAACGATCAATCCAATGGCTACTCCTATGCATTTTACATCGACAACCACTTGTGGAACCAAAGCGGTAGCTATTCATATGATCTGTTGAATACCACGCTGACCGGACAAACCCGAAAGTATGCTTTTAAGGAAACAAAATATAACGGGGATATATGGTTTAAAAGGTTTGATACCTACAGCCATTTGATATATAAACCGACGGCCAGGAACCTTATTGTGGTAAGTAAAGAGGAAAACACGTTATTTTTTATAACCGCTGCCAGCACTTTCTTTTTTGTTGTGTTCATGGTGTTTAGCGTATTGGTTATTTTGGTACGATGGCTTTGGCTGCGGATCAAAATTCTTACGATAAAAAATAACCGCATCAGCTGGAATTTTAAGATAAACCTGGACCTGGTGCTTTATAAAACCCGGATACAATTTTCAATGGTATTTGCGGTAGTGGCAACGCTTGTCCTGGTGGGCATTATTACTTTTATTTCGATAAGTGCGGAATACCAGGTACAGCAGGATAGAACGATACGCGACAAGATCACTAAAATTGTAACGGCGCTTGAAGATGGGCAGTATGCCCGCTACCTGACCAACTCACCTGAAGAAAACCAGGTCGAATTTGACAATTTTGCCAATGATTATTCGACCGATCTTACCTTGTTTGACCTGAATGGCATCGCATTGATCACCACGCAGCCAAAAATATACGACTTCGGGTTACAATCCCGCAGGATGAACGCGCGGGCCTATATCAGCCTGGTTGGCTTAAAAAAATCGGAGTTTGCCAATGACGAGAAGATCGGACTGTTGAATTATAAAGCCGCTTTTATGCCGGTGCGCAACTCAAACGGGGAAACCGTGGCTTACCTGCAGCTGCCGTATTTCTCAAACGAATTGGATTACAGGGAGCATATTGGCTCCTTACTTAACATTATGCTTAATGTTTACGCAATCGTATTCATGGCTATAGGTTTATTCGCTGTATTTATCGCGCGGCAAATTACTTCGCCGCTTAGTTTCATCCAGCATAGCTTAAGTAAAACCGTTTATGGCAAAAAAAATGAACCCATTAAATGGGGCCGTGATGATGAGATTGGCGGGCTGGTAAAGGAATATAACAGGATGATTGCCCAACTGGAAAATAGCGCCCAAAAGCTGGCACAGTCTGAAAGAGAAAATGCCTGGCGCGAAATGGCCAAGCAGGTTGCGCACGAAATAAAAAACCCGCTCACCCCTTTAAAACTGGGTTTGCAACTGCTGGATAAATCGTGGAGGGATAAGGATCCTAAATTCGATCAAAAATTTGAGCGGTTCAGCAAGTCGTTTGTTGAGCAGATTGAAAGCCTGTCGTCAATAGCTTCCGAATTTTCGGCTTTTGCAAAGATGCCGGAGACAAAGATGGTGCCGCTTAATGTGTTCGACATGCTGAGCCAGGCGGTTACCATATTTAAGGAAATGGACAATATTCAAATTGCTTACCAGGCGCCCGAAACACCCTTTATAGTAAATGCCGACCGCAATCAGTTGCTGCGCTGTTTTAATAACTTATTGAAAAACGCAATCGAAGCCGCACCGGCCCGCCAGCCCGGAATAATAGAAATAAACTACCTGGTTACCGCCAAAAACATGCTTTTAACCATAAAGGACAACGGTGAAGGCATACCCGAAGGCATGCGCGAAAAGATATTTGAGCCAAACTTCACCACAAAAAGCTCAGGCACGGGGCTTGGCCTGGCATTCGTAAAAAACTCCATCGAAAACGCCGGGGGCAAAGTGTGGTTCGAAACCGCTTCGGGCCAGGGAACAACGTTTTATATAAGCCTGCCTGCGGCTGAGCCGAAGGCGTAATGATTACCGGCCAAAATTCATTTTGAGACATTAAGGTGTTCACGATTTGCACACGATCAACTGTTTTTATGGCCAATAAAATATTGATAATCAGTATTTTAATATTTTCATTTTTTCCAAATCTGCACGTTTTTGCGTTATTTCTTGAACACTAAAGCCAACACTAAGCCCCGTGGAAAGCTGGATGTCCACCCACAACAAATAAAGAGAAAAATTATTATGTAAGTTTGTTTATCGGTCTTTATTAAACTGAATGACATCAATTAACCCAACAGATACCTCTCGCCCGGCTTAACAGCGGTTTCATGATAGGTGTTAGCGTTGGTTTACCTCAGGTCATCAAAATTACAGGTTCATTTGGAACGTCATCATCAACATTAATAGGCTCAATAACAGCGGTACGATAATTATGAAAATATCATTTTTTTTAATATCCATTTTTGGAACAATTTTTTTGGGAAATTGTAAGAGTGCTGCAAATAATACTATTGGTCAAAACGATACAATAGTTAAAATTCAGATTATTAATCGCACTCCCAACCATTATATTAAATCAGATACAGTGATAACTATCCATGATGACCTCGCTGAATTTAGTCATCAATTCAAAATGATGAAGGAGGCCTTTAATACGAACATACAGAGTAATTTCGGTTTCTACGAATTAAAGGTTTTTTATAAAAACGGTGATAAAGATACCATTGACGTAATATACACGGTTTTTGATGGCTTGGTAATCGCTGACGAGAATACCGCTAGAAGATACAAAAACAACGATATGGACAATTTAATGTTATATTATTTGCGTAATAAATGAGGTAGTAAGTAGTGCCTCACTCAACGTTGCCTAATCCAGATGGGGCAGCTATTCCGGACGCCAGCGTGGGGACTGATTACCCCATGCTGTCCGTAGTTTGCGCCAACCGCTGTTCGAATGTCTCCGAACGAACGACTATGTTTGCCGTCTCTGATTGCATTAACGAAATGTAAAACAATGAACAATGCCTGGCCACGCGCCGGGCATTGTTGATTAAAAGACAAAATAAAAGGGTTCGCCGTTTCGCATCAGGCAATTCCAAGCAGCGACGTGATTGGCCGTCCATTTTTCGATATAACCACTTGATTATCAGTAATAAATACTTGGTTTACACCAGGCTGTGCACAGCTGGCTAATTTGCAACTTGTTGATAATCAATAAAAAACGCTTTTACTGTTCAAAAAAAACGTCAAAATTGGACAGATTTCGAGAATTTTAATTTTTAACCGGCTATAAATCAATGCTTTTCGTTGGCGTTTGAAGGCTGATCGTGCGGAAAAATTGAACACCTAAAAAGGTTTCGAAACCGATTATAATCAACCTTTCACCCTGTTGTGATTAGTCTTCCAGTAACCGATAAACCATCAGCTAAAACCCTCCGCGCCTGCTCCTCTGCGGCCTCTCCGGTTAAATGCCCAACCGCAGCGTACCCCGTTACTTCAACTCAAAACTGCTCTTTCCCATGGTAAATCCATCGGCATACAGCAGCACGGTATAAGTGCCCTTTTGGAATGCAACCGGGTTTACCCAATCAACGGTATACCCGATGCCGGGATCGTTTTTAAAGTCGATGGACGACTTGTAGGTAAACTGCAGGTCCTGCCCGTCGGCATTGAAATTGCCTGAATCACTTTCGGTGATCAGGTTGCCGGTAGGGTCAACCACGCGGATATAAATATCATGCATGCCTTTTTCGGCAATATCATTGGTAGCAATGTTAAAATTGATCTTTATCTTTTTAGCCACCGAAGAACGCTTGGTGTCCACCTCTTTACCGCTGCCCCTTATTTTGTAGGCAACAATATTGCCCGAGGCCATTTTAATGGCGGCCCCGATTTTAATCTTTGCGTCCTTTTCGGCATTTTGTTTGGTTAGCTCGGTATCCTTTTTAGCTGCCTGGTCCAGGTTAGTTTTGGTGGTACTCAGGTTGGTTTTCAGCGTATCACGCTCACCGGTTAACGCTACGATCTGCTTTTTCTGCTGCTCAATCTGTGCCGCATAATTGGTTACAGAATACTGCAGCTGCCTTACCTCTTCCTTAGCATCGTTCAGTTCTTTTTGGGTTAGCTTACCCTTTCGCAACTCCTTTTGTAAAACATTGATCCTTGAATCGAGCGAGTCGTTTTTCGCCTGCATTTCACGGGATAATTTGGTTTTGCCGTTATTGGCCTGTACGAGTTGGTCATGAAGACTGTCCAATTGGCGCTGGAGCGTATTCTTTTCGCCGGTTTCGGTAACTATCCGTGTATCCGACTTATTTTTTTGCAGGTACAGGTACACATCCGTAGCCAGTAAGGCCAGTACCACTACAATAAGGAAGTATATTACATTGGAATTCTTTTTGGAGGGTTGTCCGGTTTGGTTTTCCATGGTAGCAAATTTTTAGTTATAGATATGATTAAAGGGTTAACGATGATTGATGGTTTAAAATATCGGTTGACATAACCGGTATTTTGCATTTGATTTATCAAAATAGTTTAAACAATTACTTTGAATAGCTCTTATCACAAATAACGTTTGCAATAACGTAAATATTTTGGCGACTTAATATGTGTTGTGACGCTAAAATTAGTACAATATGATTAAAACACAAAATAAGGCCAATTATTATACTTGTAATAAATCAGCATTGCCGGGAGTTCATATCTTTGCAGCTTTTAATAATTTGATTTGATGTACGTTTGCCGCCGGTTAGTATTTGTTCTTTTTACAGTCTTCCTCATCATTCGGGTTCAGGCGCAGCAACCGGCCCAGCCGCAGCTAAAGGCCGACTCGACAGCAAAAAAAATAGACAAGATCGTTTTGAAGGTGATCGACTCCCTTCGCCCAAAAACAGAGCCCAAGCGTGAGTTTCGGGGCGCCTGGGTGGCAACGGTTGAAAATATCGACTGGCCAAGCGAGCCTGGTTTGTCCGTTGATATGCAAAAAAAGGAACTCATCAATCTGTTAGATTTTTTGCAGGATGCCGGCATGAACGCCATTATGTTCCAGATACGGCCCGCCGCCGATGCTTTTTATGCCAAAAGCCGGGAGCCCTGGTCGAAATGGCTTACCGGCAAACAGGGACAGGCGCCCAATCCCGCCTATGACCCGCTGGAGTTTGCCATCAGCGAGGCCCATAAGCGCGGCATGGAACTGCATGCCTGGTTTAACCCGTATCGGGCAACCAACGATAACAAATATTCCGCTCTAAGCCCCACCCATATCACCAATATAAAGCCCGAATGGTTTTTCGCCTATGGCGGGAAAAAGCAGTTTGACCCGGGAATTCCGGAAGTGCGCGACTATATCGTAAAAGTTTTTTTAGACGTGGTTGACAACTACGATATAGATGGCGTACACATGGACGACTATTTTTACCCTTATGCAATAGCGGGGCAGCACATCAATGATGCAGCTACTTTTAAAGCTTATGGCGGTAAGTTTACAGATATAGAACAGTGGCGCCTGCACAACGTGGATACGCTGATTGAAATGCTGAACGACAGCATCCACCGGCATAAGCCACGAGTTAAGTTCGGGGTCAGCCCTTTTGGAATATGGGCCAATATATCGGAAAACCCCGAAGGCTCTGAAACGCACGGCGGCTCATCCTATTACGACACTTACGCCGATTCGCGCAAATGGATGAAAGAAGGATGGGTGGATTATATAAACCCCCAGCTCTACTGGCCGCTGAATGACCGCCGTGCCGCCTTTAACAAATTAGTGGACTGGTGGAGCGATAATACCTACAACCGGCACCTGTACATTGGTATGGCGGCTTACCGCCTTAACGAGCACGTAAAAGGCAGCAAATTTAAAGACCCTGCCGCTATGCCCGACGAGATTAAATACCTGCGGGCAAACCCCAGGGTGCAGGGCAGCGTTTATTTTAGCACAAAGTCGTTGGAAAACAACCCCCTGGGCATTACCGATTCGCTGAAGGAAAACTACTATAAATACCCGGCCCTTCCGCCCGAGATGCTGTGGCTTGATTCGATAGCGCCAAATCCTCCGATCGCGTTAAGCGCAACGGTTACACTCAAAAATACCGTTGAGTTAAAGTGGGCAGCCCCGCCGCCTGCAAAGGATAACGAACCCGTGTATGGTTACGTGATCTATCGCTTTGATGCCGGTGATAAGATAGACACCGAGGACCCGAAAAACATTTTGAATATTGAGTACAGTACCAATACTAGCTATACCGATGATTTGGCCGAAAGAGGGAAAACGTACCGGTATATTGTTACCGCGATAGACCGGCTTAAGAACGAAAGTGAGACTTCGTCAATGGTGACGGTGGCGATGCATTGAGCGGGGGCTTTGCCGGTTTTGGATATTCGAATATGCAGGCTGATTCAATATCCCTCTTTCCGCGAAGCGAAGAGAGGGATGCCGAGCGCAGCTATGGCAGGGTGAGTCGATGCGGATGCCAGGCATTGGCGGTATTGTCCGCCGGGTAGACTCACCCGAACGACGCTTCGCTCGTTCACCCTCTCTTCGCCTGCGGCGGAAAGAGGGTAACTACATTTTTTTGATTTCCCGGTGATCCCCCCATTTCCATGATCTTCCGACCGATGACCAATGACTACTTCTTCGCCTGGTAAACCCTTACATAATCCACCAGCATAGTTGCCGGCAGCTTGCTTACATCAACCGGCTTATTCGGAAATTGGCCGCCTGTTGCCAGGTTTAATATAATAAAGAAAGGTTTATGAAAGGCATCCGTGCTGTTAATATTATTAGCGATATTACCCGTTACGAATAACGTATTGTCGATGTACCATTTTATCGAATTGGTATCCCAGGTAACCGAATATACATGCCACTCACTAGGCGACGACGGGATGTTAAGGCCGTATTGCTGGTGCCCACCCCCTTCAGACCAGTGCATGGTGCCGTAGATAATACTATCTGCGTTGATATGCTCCATGATATCAATTTCGCCGCAATTTGGCCACGAAACGGTTGATATATCCGATCCGAGCATCCAAAACGCAGGCCACAAGCCGGCGCCCATCGGCAATTTTATTCTCGCCTCAATTTTGCCATAGGTTACATCGAATTTAGTTTGCGTATTCATCCGGGCCGAGGTAAAAGGCTGCCCGCCCTGCGACTCGTTTTTGGCCGTTATGGATAACATGCCGTTGGCAACCGTTGCATTTGATGCCTGGTAATATTCCTCTTCGTTATTTACATTAAGGTTGCCCGTTTCAAAATTCCATTTGGTTGCGTCGACACTGCTGCCATTAAACTCATCCGACCATAACAAGGTATAGGTAGTGGTATCACCACCTGTTTTTTTCGTGGTATCTACCGGCGGAATATAAACGCCATTGCCCGGGTCGCTCTTTTTGCTGCATGACAGCAATATCATACCGGGCAGCAGTAAAATAATCAGGGTTTTTGCAGGGGTTAAAAAATTTCTTGTCATAACTATTTGTTGGCTAATAATCAATTTATAATTTACGATAATGTTGTATCCGCAGATGTTAAATAAATACCCTAAAAACAACTGTTTTACTATCCATATTGTTTGCGGGCGCTGTTGTAAATCCAGTCATTTGGTCAGAGACGCGATGCATCGCGTCTCTACGATCCCTTAATCATGGTACTTTTAATCCCAACGCCTCAATATAACCTTTATTAGGGCGGCAATGTTCAAAGCGGCTGTTAGTCACAAAATCAAACAGCGCCTTTTTGATCAGCTCACGGTCCTTAGGCGCAGCCTTTCTAATCTGCTCGAAATCTGCCCGGGGCAATTCGGTATACGCTATCAGTTGATCATACCCCGCCGGTATATCAAACGTGATGATGCCGGCTGTATTATCCATCTTTTTATAGGGCCAGTAATGCCAGCCGATATTGTTTTCTTCCAGGGTTTTACGGAAAGCTTCGCACCATTCATCCTTGTTTTCACCTGTTTCGCCGCAATAGATGGGCACATTGTATTTATCCCTGAAATCTATATAATCCTGTATTACTTCTTTGCCCGTGGTTTTGGTCCAGTATTTATGAAACTGGTAGATCAATTTTTTATCAAACGGCGGCCCGAAAGGTTTAAAATTGCTGTCCCATTGTGCGCCGCCCAAAATGATGATATGGTTTTTATCAACCGAACGCACTGCTTTGGTGATCAGTTTATAAACCGGTTCCAGCGAAGGGTTAAACTCTTCGGCATTAAAATAGGTGGCAATTGGCTCGTTGAGCAAGTCGTAACCCAGTATGGCGGTTTCGTTTTTGTAATGATCAGCTATACGGCGCCAAATCTTTGCCGTTTGCTGCTGCATTTCGGCGCTTTTAAATAAAAAAGGGTACCCGTAACCGTCATCGATATTATCCCCGGTTTGGCCGCCGGGCGCACAATGCATATCCAAAACAACATAAATACCTTCCTTTTTGCACCAGCCGATCACTCTGTCAAGCAACACAAAGCCGCGGTTCGGGTCATTTTGCCCGCAATAGCTTTCGGCGGTGAAGAGGCGATAGTTGAAAGGGATGCGGATGGAATTCATCCCCGATGCTTTCAAAAAATGGATATCGCCGGCGGTAATATAGCTGTCCTGGTAAAGCTTCCAAAATTTCGTAGTTTCCTCGGGTCCGAGCAATTCCTCAAAAGCCTCATTGATCAGCCTGCCCGAGTTTACGCTCTTGAATTTAAACATATAACCCTCGGGTACCAGCCAGTTACCCAAACTAGTGCCTTTCATTATGAAAGGTTTGCCGTTTACGCCAATAACGTCTTTTCCACGGGTCGTCATAAACTTGCCCGTTTGTGCATAGGCGCCAAACGGCAGCGCCAGCAAGATAAAGCAGCGAAGAATTATATTTTTCATACCATCAATTTTTTACCATACATAAGTGGCTACCGATCCGGCAGCGAGCGTACTGGTTACTATTTTGTTTTTAAACTGGATGTTAAAAGTTTGAGATGAGCCGGCGCTGTTTAATACGATAAGCGCTTTTGATCCGTCTGTATTTTTAAAGGCGACGTTAGGCAGGTTGGTGCCATCCGGAGTGGCTATCCTAACAGCCCCCGGGCGCACAAACTTTGAAGCATGGGCAATAATATAATAGGAAACGTTGCGGGTAACGGCAGCCCCGTTGATGGTTAATGCTCCCTGGCAAACACTGCAGCCGCCGACAGTGTGCGGGCCATAGGAGCCATCGGTAGCCAGGTTCCACTCCAAAACATTACGACTCCAGTTTTTAGTAGCGCCGACGATCAGGTTGGTAACATGCCAATTCAGGTCGCCTGCAAAAGTGCCGCTGGTTGCCGTGTATTGCTCCGTGAAATAAACATTTTTGGTTGGGTAGGCATTGTGCACCGGGGTAAGCGCTGTAATATTACCCGCATAAAGGTGAAATGCCGATCCGTCAACAAAGGGGTTCGCGGTTGCGTCGGCCAGTATATCCAGGGGATAATCGGTACGGTCGGTATTGTGGTCGTAAACGATAATTTTGGTGGACAGGCCAGCCGTCTTAAATTGCGGGCCCAGGTTGTTTTTTATAAAATTATCCTCTTCTGTGGGTTGCACAACCATTGCAGGGTTATTGTTAGCGTTCAGCGGTTCGTTCTGCGGGGTAACGGCGTCGATGGTGATGCCCTGCGCAGCCATCGCCTGTATGTATTTCACAAAATATTTGGCGTAGGCATCGTAATAAGCAGTGTTTAAGCTGCCGCCTGTGAAACCGTTATTCCCGGTAGTGGATAATTTCATCCAAACCGGTGCGGTCCATGGGGTAGCCAGTATTTTAATACCCGGATTCAGCGCGATGACCTTTTTCAGTACCGGGATCAGGTCGGTTTTTTCCATGTCGATGCTAAAGTGGTCCAGGTTAACATCTGTGCCTGATGCGATGTCATCATAGGTAAAATCCTGTGCGCTCATATCGGATGCACCGATGCTGATCCTGATGTAGCTGATGCCAATATGGGTGCTGTCGGTCAAAAATAACTCCTTCAGTAAGGCATCTTCATTGGCTGCCGGGAGTGCGTTGATCACCGAAGCGCTGCCGCCCGTTAAACAAAAGCCAAAACCGTCGATAGATTGGTACGTCGTCGCGGTATCTACCGCAATGGTTTGGTTACCATTACTACCCGTTGCAAAATTGAGACTGATATCCTGTTTAGTCAGCATTTGCGACTGGTTGGCATTGGTTAGCCACATGGTTACATCCGATTTGGTTGGCTTTACCGGGGGGGTTGGGGTTATCGGGGTTCCACCGCCATTGTCTGGTTTTTTACTGCAGCTTTGAGCAATCAGGAAAATAAATGACAGCAGGGGCAGCAACACCAATACGTAAGTTGTTTTCTTCATAATAGCGGTAGATTTAGTACGCGGGGCGTTAATAATTGGTTAAAAATCTATAACAAAACGCTAATATAGTGTAATACATACACAGAGCAATTTTTTTGATAAAGTATTTTCAATAAGTCGACACTTTATTAAAATAGTTTAACAACAATGTATATTAGTGCTTTGTTATAGTTGCGGTAATAAATTTTTCACCCTATGAAACGCGTTAAACTAATTTTTGCCTTTTTACTGCTTTTGTCCGCGCAAACATTCGCGCAACACCTAAAAGTAGCAGTAGCTGCCAACCTGCAGCCCGTTATTAAGGTATTGGGCGAAGACTTTAAGCAGAAGACGGGTGTTACTATCGAGCCTATCGTCGGCGCATCAGGGAATTTAACGACTCAAATAAAAAATGGGGCGCCTTTCGATGTCTTTTTGTCGGCCGATATGAGTTTCCCGCAAACACTATTTACAGATGGTTTCAGCGCAAAAAAACCGGTAGTTTATGCGCGGGGCAGCCTGGTGATCTGCAGCAGCCAGGATATCGGTTTTGAAAACTGGGCACGGGTGTTATTAACAGGCAGGATAAACAAAATAGCTATCGCCAACCCGGCTATAGCCCCTTATGGCAAGGCTGCTACCGAAGTGCTTAAACTGAAGGGCGTATATGAAAACGTGCAGTCGAAAATTGTTACCGGCGAGAGTATCTCACAGGTAAACACTTATATTACAACCGGCGTTGTCGACGTAGGTTTTACCACACAAGCATTGGTAAAAGATCCGAACAACAAAACCAAACTTTACTGGCAGGTTATTGATCCCAAATCATACGCACCCATTGAACAGGGAATGGTTTTACTTAAACATGGCGAAACCAATCCCGATGCACAAAAATTTTATGATTATATGCTGAGCGCAGCCGCCAAAAGTGTACTTGAAAGATATGGGTATCATGAATGACAGATCATAAACCTCTTTAATGGATTTAACCCCCATCTGGCTTACATTAAAACTTGCTGCTATTACCACGGCGTTTTTGCTGGTTATCGGCTTACCGATAGCCTGGTGGCTGTCAAAAGGAAGGTCAATTATCAAAGTGATTTTGGAGGCGCTGATCACCATGCCATTGGTTTTGCCGCCATCGGTGCTCGGCTTTTATTTATTGCTGGCATTCAGTCCGCAGCATGGTGTTGGCAAATGGCTGCAGCAGGTTTTTAACGTGCAGTTTGTCTTCTCCTTCCAGGGCTTGGTCCTTGCTTCGGTTATTTACAGCATGCCCTTTATGATGGGGCCAATAAAATCAGCCTTGCAGCAATTACCGGCCTCGCTTTCGCAGGCTTCTTACTCGCTCGGCAAAAGTAAATGGCAAACCTATACGCGGGTTTTGGTGCCCAATATCAGGCCATCTTTATTAACGGCTATCGTGCTGACATTTGCGCACACCCTGGGCGAATTCGGTGTGGTGCTGATGATCGGCGGCAATATCCCGGGCGTAACAAGGGTGGCCTCTATCGCGGTGTACGACTCGGTTGAACAAATGGATTATTCAACGGCCAACTCATACTCGCTTATCCTGTTCGGCATTACATTTATCCTTGTGATTTCGGTGTTTATCTTTAATAAGTACCGCTTAAAAAGCCCGTTGGAATGATCAGCATCGATATCGAAAAAAAACTGAAAGTGTACGAGGGCCGGAGCCTGCTGAAAATTGCTGAACAATTTCCCCAAGGCAGCATTACCAAAATTTACGGGCCATCGGGCGCTGGTAAAACTACTTTTTTAAAGATCATTGCCGGGTTTGTTCAACCCGAAAAAGGGAAGATCATCGTAGATGGCCTCACCTGGCTGGATACATCGTCTAAAATAAATCTCGCGCCGCAAAAACGCATGGCTGGTTTTGTCTTCCAGGATTATGCACTTTTCCCAAATATGACCGTTCGACAACACCTGGAGTACGCCACAAGCGACAAGCCATGGATAGAACGGTTACTGGCCATTGGAAAACTGGAAACGCTGGCAACTCACAAACCCGAACATTTATCAGGCGGGCAGCAACAACGGCTGGCTATTCTACGGGCGCTGGCCATAAAACCCAAATTGCTGCTGATGGATGAGCCTTTTTCGGCGCTGGATAGTGAGATGAAATCTGGGCTGATCAGCGATTTAAAAAATCTGTTCAGCGAATCAGGAACTACGGTTTTGATCGTCAGCCATAACCGCCAGGAATTGGACGCATTTGGCGGCAGGGAACTATCCCTTAATTATTCCGATTGATCATTGTGCCTCACTGATCACGATCTTATCCAGGTTATGCAAATACCTGCGGCCTGTTTTCATATCCATCATGGAGGTCATCTGGATACTTTCAGGCAATTGATCGGCCTTTACACCGTTTTTCTCCATGATGATATAAACGTGGTTGCCCACTTCGGTATTGAACAACTCATTCCATGAGTAAACCACCTTGTAGCCATCGCTGCCGATGCAGGTAAAATAAAATGCGCTGTAAAGTTTGGGGCTGGCGGCATCAAGTACGGTATGTCTTAAAATATCTTTTAGTAAGATGCCTTTCAATTGCTCGTCCTTATGTTTAAACGTTCCGGTATGATCAGTTACATTAATATCGCCTACCGGCGAAATAGTGTAATGCCGCAGGGAGTCCATAGTAATAACAGAAGGGTTTTTTATTTTTCCGCCCATGGAAAACTGGTGTGTGGCCGTACCATATTTTTCCTGGGCCGATGCGGCGAAGCTAAACGCAAAAAACAAAATGATAAAGCTTATCTTTTTCATAGGAGATGATTTAACACGAATTTATATTTGACACGAATTATCACGAATAAAGACCGAATTTTCACAAATCATGATGGTGAATCGATGATTTACTTTTTGACATCATTGCCGGCCTGATAGGTCTTATTCGTGTCCATTCGTCTTTATTCGTGATAATTCGTGTCTATTAATTTTTATTCAGCTCTTCCTCTATCTTATCCTGCAATTCCTTTTTAAAGTCATCATCCAGCCTGGCGCCCGGCTTCTTTGAACTTTGGAAGAGCTCACGCACCATTTGATTTATCGCTTTGCTCTGCTTTCCATATATCCGGCAAAATGAGCAACCCAGCAAATGTATCCGGAGCTCGATATGTTCCCGAAAGCTGATGCTGCCCATTTGTTTTTTATCGATCAGGAAAGTCGCCTTTTTACAGTTGTGTATAACTCTTTTCAAATAGCTCATGGTCAAATGGTTTTATATCCAATTTTTTTGAAGGCAAGCCCGAAGGTTTAGTTTAGCCCGATGAATGATTACCCAAAAATTGGATGGTGTTACCTTCAGGTCAGTGCAAATTATATCGGTTGGTTCCTCGTCGATGTGCTTCATGGTAAAAACCGCCTTCCACAACACCGGCAGCTTTTGCAGGCAGCGTTGTAAAATTTGTTCAAACTCCCTGCTAACGATGTGGTCCTTATCCTCAATTCCAATCTCTTTCGGCCCGTATTCCTTTAGCCAGTGTCCTGTGTCTTCATCAAAAAAAGCATTTTGTTCTTCTTCCGCTTCCTTTACATCTGTTGGCCGCAATCCGGATGATTTTTTTCGATAGACGTCAACGATCTTGTTTTTAAGGATCGCCGTTAGCCACGTTCGTTCGGTGCTGCGGCCTTCAAATCCCGCTGTTTTTTGCAGCGCGGCCAGGAAAGTTTCCTGCACCAGGTCTTTCGCCTGCTCTTCATTATTAATGCGGCTTATAGCGTAGTTATACAGATAATCGGCGTGAGCGGCCACCCATTGATGGGGGTTTAGCGGTTGACTCATGGATATATTGATTTGAAGTACTGTCTTTTGTCGCGTGACCGGTAAAATCCTTACAATTAATTGCTGTCTAAATCGTCTTACAAATACAAGGTCGATCAAGTTGGTACAAGTTGATACATTTTAACGGCGTACAATAAAAAGATTTAGTTTTATTGTAAGGTTCTGCTGCCCGCTTCGTCTAACCCGGTAAACAACCATAAATTTAAATCATAAAATGATGAAACACGTTAAAACTTTTGCCCTTATGGCCGCGCTGATCACGGCTGCCCTGGGCACAAGCGCGTTTATTAATGTAAAACTATTGAATAAAATAAATGCCGGCGATAAAGGCTTCGCCGTAGTTGAACTGTTTACCTCGGAGGGCTGCTCCAGTTGCCCTCCAGCCGACCAATTGGTAGCCAAAATAGAAAAAGAAGTAAAGGACAGACCGGTTTACATTCTGGCCTATCATGTGGATTATTGGAACAACGCGCACTGGAAAGACGCCTACAGTAACGCGGATTACTCTAAACGCCAGCAGGACTACGCTTCTTATTTGCATGTTCAATCCGTTTACACACCGCAGATCGTGGTGAACGGGAGGATGGAGTTTGTAGGGTCCGAGGAATCCGTTCTTCGGGGTGCCATCACCGGCAACCTGGTAAAAGAGCAGGGCACACCATTAAGTTTAAATATTGCATTAGCCAGCCAGGAGCAGGCCACTATAAAATATACCACCGGTAAAACCGACAAAAACACCGCGCTTTATATCGCCATATTGCAAAAGAACGCCCAAACGAAAGTTGGAGGCGGTGAAAATGGCGGGCACACGCTATCGCATGTGCAAATTGTCAGAAAATTACAAAAGATTAGTTTGAAAGGCGACAGCGGCGAAACCAAAATCGCCCTGCCAAACGGTTTTGATAAACAAAACTGGGAGGTCATCGGCTTTTTGCAAAACACTGCAAGTGGGGTAGTAACAGGTGCGGCCAAGGCCGTGGTTGTGGAATAAATTGAACCGGGCCGTAACTCACCCGATAGCTATCGGGTCAACTTAATTCAACTCAATAAACCGCTCAACCAAAAAATACGTAACTTCACTTAAACTTTTAACGTGCCCTCAATGAAAGTTATCAAAGAGAAACATTCACTTGCTATGCGCTGGTGCCATTGGGTTAATTTCCCAATTCTCACCATTATGATATGGAGCGGGATGCTCATCTATTGGGCAAACGATATTTACTCCATCACCATTTTCGGGCATACCTTTGTCCGGTTTTTCCCTGATTGGTTTTATAAAACACTGGGCATTCCGCAGCGATTAGCCGAGGGCATGGCTTTCCACTTCCTGTTCATGTGGTTTTTTACACTGAATGGAATCCTATACGTGCTTTATACTATATTCTCAGGCGAGTGGCGCGAGTTAGTGCCTAAAAAGAATTCTTTTAGAGAAGCCTGGCTGGTGCTGCTGCACGATCTGCATATCCGCAAAACGGCGCCTCCTCAAAATAAATACAATGCCGCCCAACGCATTGCTTACACGGCCATTATCGTGATGGGTTTGGGGTCGGTTATTACAGGGCTGGCCATTTATAAGCCGGTGCAATTTTATTACCTCACCTGGATATGCGGCGGCTATCATTTTGCACGCATACTGCATTTTGCCCTCACGATAGGCTATGTTTTGTTTTTTGTTATTCACGTGGTGCAGGTTTTCCTGGCGGGATGGAATAACTTCAGGTCCGTTATATCCGGGTTTGAAGTAGTGAAAGAGGAACCGGTTCCGGCAATTCAACCATTAAGCGAAGATGAAAAAGCAGAGTAAAAAGGTAAAAAAGGAACTCACGGTTGAGCAAAAAATAAACCGGCGCAATTTTATCTCGTTCGGGGTTTTTACCATACTGGCTGCAGGCGCTTACGAAGGCTGGCGCTGGTTGTATAAATCGCCGGACGAAGTGGCCGGAATAACTGCCGGTGCACATAAACCCCTTCGTCGTGCGCTTAACAAAACAGAGATATTTTTCCGCAGGATCGCTTTTAGCGAAAACCACCTGGTAAAAACCTATCCTAAAGAAATGGCTGCCAAACACGTAAGGGTGAACAGCGATATCGGCATCGAGGCTAAAAACAAGTTCGACCCAAAAACATGGACCTTGCAGGTTATCAAAAAAGGAGGGGAGGTGCTCAAAATAACCATAGACGAGTTGAAGGCCCTACCCAAAACTGAACTGATTTACGACTTTAAATGCGTAGAAGGCTGGGACCAGATATCGCATTGGGGCGGCGTAAAGTTCAGCGACTTTATTAAACACTACCAGTTGGATGAGTATGCCAAAATGCAATACGTCGGCATGGAAACACCCGATAAGGGCTATTATGTTGGCATCGACATGCCTAGCGCCATGCACTCCCAAACTATACTTGCTTATGAAGTAAACGAAAAGCCGCTGCCACTTAATCACGGTGCCCCCCTGAGGCTCATCATCCCAACAAAATATGGCATTAAAAACCTGAAACGAATCGGGACCATCACCTTCAGCAATACCCGCCCGCATGATTACTGGGCCGAGCAGGGATATGATTATTATTCGGGGTTATAAGTAAATAAGTTCGATTTTGTCAATTTCTTTGAAATGCTTGTCCGCTGTAAATAGGGGCAGGTTAAATTGAATTGCAATGGCTGCTATCCAAATATCATTTTCAGGAATAGGTTTGCCTTTGTTTTTTAGTGCGGACTTAATACTCCCGTATAGATCACCGGTAGTAATGTCAGGGCTAACGATTGTATATTCCTGCAAAAATTGATTGGTTTGATCAAGATGTCTTTGAACATTCGCAGATCGGTAAGCGCCGTAATACAATTCGCCGGCCGCTATTGATGGTACGAATATTTCCGAAAACTTATGGAGTTGGTTTATAACTTCCGGGTTACTTTTGAAAGCGAATATAATAACGCTGGTATCTAACAAACATTTACTTCCAGTCATCTTCATTTATTTGCTCGCATCCGTCTTCTATATTTCGTTCCATCTCATTCACTTCATCTAAAGTGAGGAAGCTTTTAAAGTCTTGAAAACCTTTACTGCGAGGCACGACTGTATTTGATCCGGACAATACTTTTTCGACCTCGGCTAATACTGCGTCACTATCAACTTTAAGCAACTCTTCAATCAAATGCAGTTTTTTTGCTTCCGCGTACATATCAAAATCATTTTATATTCAAAAATACAAATTTATTTTTATAAGATTTTTGCTCTCATTAGCCAATCAAAAAGGGCATGATCCTAAAACCATGCCCTTCCATATTTTGACTTCAGACTTTCGACTAAAGACTTTCGACTTAATAACGGTAATATTCCGGTTTAAACGGACCATCAACAGTTACGCCGATATAATCAGCCTGGTCCTTGTCCAAAACTTCCAACTCAACGCCTATTTTGGCAAGGTGCAAACGGGCAACCTTTTCGTCAAGATGTTTTGGCAGGGTATAAACCTGGTTTTCATATTTATCGCCATTGTTCCAAAGCTCCAGCTGCGCCAGGGTTTGGTTGGTGAACGAGTTGCTCATTACAAAACTTGGGTGGCCTGTTGCACATCCTAAGTTTACCAGGCGACCTTCGGCCAGTATGATCAGGTCTTTGCCGTTGATGGTATATTTATCAACCTGTGGTTTGATCTCGATCTTGGTATCGCCATAAGTTCCGTTTAACCAGGCCATATCGATCTCATTATCAAAGTGGCCGATGTTACAAACAATGGCTTTGTCCTTCAACGCGCGGAAATGGCTTTCGCGAACGATATTTTTATTACCTGTTGCCGTAACTACTATGTCAGCCTCAGCAATAGCAGTGGAGAGTTTTTTAACTTCAAATCCTTCCATGGCCGCCTGTAAAGCACAGATCGGGTCGATCTCGGTAACGATCACACGTACACCTGCATTGCGCAGCGAATCAGCTGAACCTTTACCCACATCGCCGTAACCACAAACAACGGCTACTTTACCGGCCATCATTACGTCGGTTGCCCGGCGGATGGCATCAACCAGCGACTCGCGGCAACCATATTTATTATCGAATTTTGATTTGGTAACGGAGTCGTTCACGTTAATGGCAGGCATTGGCAGCGTGCCGGCTTTCATACGCTCGTACAAACGGTGAACACCGGTAGTAGTTTCTTCGGATAAACCTTTAATGCCGGCGATCAGTTCGGGATATTTATCCAGCACCATATTGGTAAGGTCGCCGCCATCGTCAAGTATCATGTTCAAAGGCTGGCGGTCTTCACCAAAAAACAAAGTTTGTTCTATACACCAGTCAAACTCTTCGGCATTCATACCTTTCCAGGCGTAAACCGAAGTGCCGTTAGCTGCAACTGCTGCTGCCGCATGATCCTGTGTCGAAAATATATTACATGACGACCAGGTAACCTCGGCGCCAAGTTCCTTAAGGGTTTCAATTAAAACCGCTGTTTGAATGGTCATGTGCAAACATCCGGCAATACGGGCACCTTTAAGCGCCTTTGACGGACCATATTCTTTACGCAATGCCATCAGCCCCGGCATTTCTGCTTCGGCAAGTTCGATTTCTTTACGACCCCACTCGGCCAGCGAATCATCTTTTACTTTGTATTTCACGTAGGCAGTTTCTGTTGTTGACATAGTTTTTATGTTTTTTTGCAAAGTTAGGGAATTCCGTTATCAAAAGCAATTGGATTTGAAGGAGTTCATAGCCCATGGACCATAGTCGATAGCCTTAAGGATTGAACCCTAGCTTGAGGTCCGAATAGTCGATGGCATTTTGCCGGGGGAATATTTATGAGAACAAACACCTGTGTGCCATGGTCCATGGACTATTGACCATCGACAAAATTACACCTCAATCATTTTATGCTGAGGCTTGGCCAGTTTCTGGCCCTGAGCGAGTTTATTATTTTGGGTCATAGAGAGGCTGCCATTGTAAACGGCGCCATTTTCAACCGAAAGGGTTTGGGTGCGTATTTCGCCGCTTACTTTACCGGTGGATTTGATCTCGAGCGAGTTGGTTTGAATATTGCCGGTTACTGTACCGTAGATCACCATTTCCTTGGTAAGAATATTGCCAAGAATTGATCCCTTTTCGCCAAGGATAAGCCCTTCATCAACCATCACATCACCGGTTACCTGCCCGTCAATCCTGGCAAACGCAGGTGCTTTAAGGTTACCATCTAAAATACATCCTTCGCAGATGAGGGTCGAAATGGATTGAAGGTCGAGTGCAACATTGTCTTTTTTTGAAAAGAATGCCATGGCCTTACTGTTTTAGTTGTTTAATGAAAGATAGCTTATCGGGTTAATTGCCTTACCATTTTTGCGTATCTCGTAGTGCAGGTGCGTGCCGGTTGAACGCCCGGTTGAACCCACCTCGCCGATTTTTTGTCCAACGGTAACTTCCTGCCCCACGTTTACACTGATGCGCGAAAGGTGCCCGTACAATGTTTCGTAACTGTTGGTATGTGCAATGCGCACGCAATTTCCGTAACCGCCGGCCCAACCTGCAAAAACCACCCTGCCATTAGCAGTGCAGCGGGCATCGTCGCCCTTGTTCCCTTTAAAATCAATACCGGGGTGAAACTCGGCGTCCGATGAATCAAAGGGATCGCTCCGGTACCCGAAATAGGATGTTAAAGCACTGATATGCGGATATCCCATCGGCGTAAATGCAACCGTGTGCACCAGCCGGGTTAAATACTCATCGTAAAGCGAGTAAGCTTCATTGTTTGTCAATTTAGCCGCTTCAGCGTTGCCGTTACCGCCTACCGATGCGGTGGAAAAACCCTTCAAACCTCTTTTGCGGAGGTAATCGTTTATTTTCTGTAGTTTTCCTTCGATGGACTGGATATAAGTTTGAGCATCATCACCTTTTTTTACTTCAGCCGCCGCAATGGGCAGCGAGCCTTTAAGTTTAGTGATCTGTGCCATAAGCTGCTGCCGCTCAGCTTCCTCGTTGTTGTGCTGCGACCTCAGGTAGATGATAACACCCGAAAGTAACATGATCACAGAAACAACGCCTACCGCGTAGTGTTTAAGTCGGCTAATGTGTTTGGTTTTAACCCGTAAGGTCCTCGGTTCACTGTTTTTATTTACAATTATTACCGTGCTGATGTCAGAAGGTTTAACTCTCATTTCAAAGCTCCAAAATAATTAAGGGGTGGCAAGATAGGAATTACTCATTAAAAAACAAGATTAATTATTAATAAAATCTGTGTTAACCGCAGGTAGTCCGAAAGTCCGAAAAGTCCGGAAGTCAGCAAGCGGAAAAGACAGTAAAGTTCAAATAATATTAACGATAGCCTGGCGACCAGCGTATGGTTAAATGCATATTTTATAATTCTGACTTTCAGACTAAATGGAAATTATTAATGAACCACGATGCCCGGGTACGACCAAATGCATCTTTCGGACTTAACGACTTTCCGGGTGATTGGAATTTATTAATGAACCCCGATGCCCAGGTACGACCAAATGCATCTTCCGGACTTCCGGACTTTCGGTCTTCCGGACTTTCCGGACTCAAAGTCAGCACAATGTTATATTCGCGGTGCTGATGGTAGTATGGCAATGAATTGTTAAATTTGCATTTAAATTTAGAAAAGACGAAGATGATGTATCCCGAATACTTAGTAACCCCGATGAGGGAAGAACTTACCAGGGTTGGCTTTGAAGAGTTAAAGGACGCTGAAAATGTAACCAAAGCTATTGAAAGCGAAGGAACAGTTTTAGTAATGGTAAACTCAGTTTGCGGCTGTGCGGCTGCCAATGCCCGCCCTGCGGCCCGGATAGCTGCCCAGCATGAAAAACATCCTGATAAGCTGGTAACTGTTTTTGCCGGAATGGAAACCGAAGCGGTTAATAAAGCACGTGCTTACATGTTGCCTTATCCCCCGTCCTCACCGGCTATGGCCTTGTTTAAGGATGGAAAGCTGGTACATATTATCGAACGTTACCAGATTGAAGGCCGTCCTGCACAGATGATCGCAGATAATCTGATCAACGCGTTTGAGCAGTACTGCTAACGAAATTTTATACCTGTAATAAACCCCGGTCCGCAACCTTGCAGACCGGGGTTTTATTTTTATTGCGTATTTCCGTTGTCAATATTACAGCATTTGATAGTTGAAAAACCGGCCTCCTATCCGTCCGCAAACGCAGCTTCTTTCGGACTTCGGCCCCGATAGCTATCGGGGTTACTGACTTTCGGACTAAATAAACACAACTTTTTATATTCCTTTTCGTAAAAGTGCTGTAACACACAAACTTGTCATAGTTAAAATGAAGCGAAATCTACTTTTTACAGCATTGCTTGGGGTAATATTAGTGAGCAGCGCCTGCCGGAAGGATTCGGCCCCCGCGCCTGTCGCCCCAAACCCTTTTAGCGCAATAGACAAAGTTTTGATCGATTCGTCGTTCAGATTTGGCGGAAAAGCTTTTGCCCTGATCACCGTAAATGGGAAAATTGTTTACCATTACAGTTTCGGCGGCTACAGGGACAGCACCGTTGAGCGTGTAGCCTCGTGCTCCAAGTGGTTATCCGGCGCTTTGCTGATGACCCTGGTTGACGCCGGAAAAATAGCGTTGACTGATACCGTTGGAAAATTTTTGCCGGTATTTAGCCAGTATGGCAAAGGCAACATCACCATGGCGCAGCTGTTTTCGCATACATCGGGCTTTCCGGGTAATTCCACCCAGGGTTATGAAGATAACCAGAACCTCACTTTAAGCCAATGTGCTGATTCGATCGCCAGGAACGTATCCTTAGTTACTTCGCCCGGCACCCGCTTCGACTATGGGAACGTGAGCATGCAGGTTGCGGGCAGGATATGCGAGGTGGTTTCGGGAAAAAAATGGAATACTTTGTTCACCGATAATATTGCCACCCCGGTTGGCATGATCAATACTAATTTTGGGCTGGGATCAAACCCCTCCATCGCCAACGGCGCAAGCAGTTCGGCAAAGGACTATTCTTACTTTTTGTACATGATCATGAACAACGGCATTGCGCTGAACGGGAGGCGCATATTAAGCCAGGCAGCAATTGATGCCATGGAGCAAGGTGAAACCAATAACGCTACTATTGCATACAGCCCATACCCGGCCTGGATGCTGCCTGCCAGCAACTATTATGGCGTGGGCAACTGGCGCGACGTAACCGCCCCCGGCGATTCGCTGGTGGAAGGCAGCAGCCCCGGCGCTTTCGGCACGCATCCCTGGATAAACCGCGAAAAGAAAATTACCGGCATCATTTTTACCTTTGTGAAAGGGCAAAAAAACCAGGACAGCAACGGTGCAACCATGGCCACCTGCATCAAGATCAGAAAATTAGTAAGGGATATTGTTCAGTAAACCCTTTTCAGATACTTATATTGAAATGCCCTTTAAGGGCATTTTTTATTTGTCGTGTATTGGGGTAACCCATTTTGGCTCCCACTTCAGCCTCGTTGAGTAAAAATAGTCCGCACCTTAGTGTAACAAACCTGGATTGCACACTGTCTTACGTTTGATAAGTAAAATTTATAAATTAGCCCTAAATTAACTGACTTAATCTCCTCATCTATGGTAAAGAAATTTTACTTTTTACTGCTGCTTTTTGTTTCATCCGTTGCAACCGCCCAAAAGACTTACATCCAGTGCGGCAGGCTGATCGACGGCATTGCCAGCAAACCCCTGGAACAGGTTACCATCATTGTTGAGGGTAACATGATCACCGACATTCAAAAAGGTTGCGTACAGGGTGGCGCAACTGATAAACTGGTTGTTTTAAAGGATAAAACCGTAATGCCGGGCCTTATCGATTGCCACGTACACCTGGAAGAACAGGGTAGCAAAACCTCAATGCTGGAAGGTTTTACCATGACCGACGCTGACATTGCTTACCATGCCGCGGTGTATGCAAAACGGACGCTAATGGCCGGTTTTACCACCGTACGTGACCTGGGCGGATCAGGCGTAAATATCAGCCTGAGGAAAGCAATAGCGCATGGCCTGGTTGATGGGCCGAGGATCATCACTGCCGGGCGCGCAATTTCGGCCAGCGGCGGCCACATGGATGGCTCAGTGGGCTTTCGCGATGACGCTTTTAACCATAAAATGGGCCCCGATGATGGGGTTGCCGATGGCCGCGACGAATTGATAAAGGCCGTGCGACTGCAAATCAAACGCGGTTCGGACGTGATTAAAATAGCTTCGACAGGAGGGGTGTTGGATTTGAGTGAAAACGGCTCAGGAGCAGAATTTACCATTGACGAAATAAAGGCCGTTGTTGAAACCGCCAAAGATTACGGCCTAAGGGTTGCCTGTCACGCACACGGCGCCGAAGGTATCCGCCGGGCCATATTAGGTGGCGTTACTTCTATCGAACACGGCACATTTATGAACGAAGAGGATATGGAACTGGCTAAAAAATATGGTACATATCTTGTCCCTACTATTATTGCAGGTAAATCGGTGTCAGATTCGGCGAAAATACCCGGGTATTTCCCGCCGGTAATTGCCCGTAAGGCCATTGAGGTTGGCACACAAATACAGCAAACATTTGGCAAAGCCTATAAAGCGGGTGTAAAAATTGCCTTCGGCACAGACGCCGGGGTTTATGCGCATGGCAAAAACTACCTCGAATTTGGCTACATGGTCGAAGCAGGCATGCCGCCCATGGAAGCCATAAAAGCTGCAACAGTAAACGCGGCCGATCTGTTAGGTATAAGTGACCAGACCGGCAGCATCAGCAAAGGTAAATACGCCGATATCGTTGCGGTAGACGGAGACCCGCTGGAGAATATTAAAAACATGAAAAACATAGCCTTTGTAATGAAACAAGGCAAAATATACACTCAATAAAAAAAATATGACCACATTTAAACCACTTAAGACATTTGGCTTTTCTTTACTGCTTGGCGGGCTCGGCGTAACGAGCGTTTACGCACAGGCCCCTGCACCAAAAGCCGACGACCCGCTGATGAAGATCTACCGCGCGACGCCGCCAAAGATCAATGACTTGATACACACCAAGCTCGATGTGCATTTCGACTACAAAAAAAGCTATATGTACGGCAAGGAGTGGGTGACCTTAAAGCCTCACTTTTACCCTACCGACAGCCTGCGGCTGGATGCCAAGGGAATGGACCTGAAGAATATATCCGTCGTAAAAAACGGGAAGATGACCCCGCTAAAGTTTACTTATGACGACAGCCTTACCGTGAATATTCACCTGGATAAAACCTATCACAACACCGAAAGCTACACCATTTATATCGATTACACTGCAAAGCCTAATCAATTACATTTAAAGGGCAGCGCGGCTATTAACGATGCCAAAGGTTTGTATTTTATAAATCCCGACAGCAGCGTAAAAGATAAGCCGGTGCAAATATGGACGCAGGGCGAAACCGAAAGCTCGTCGGCCTGGTTCCCCACCATCGATAAGTCGGAGCAGAAAACCACCGACGAGATCATCATGACGGTACCTGCCAAATACGTTACTTTATCCAACGGCGCACTGGTATCGCAAAAAAAGAATGCTGACGGCACAAGGACAGATGACTGGAAGATGGATCTGCCGCACTCGCCTTACCTGTTTATGATGGCTGTGGGCGATTTTAAGATCTATCATGACCACTGGCGCGGCAAAGAAGTAAACTATTACCTCGAACCAAAATATGCACCTTATGCCAAGCAGATATTCGGCATGACGCCGGAGCTCATAGAATTTTATTCAAAGATCCTGGATTACCCGTATGCATGGAACAAATATTCGCAAATTGTTGTACGTGACTATGTGAGCGGCGCCATGGAAAACACCACGGCAACCCTGCACGGCGAATATGTTCAGGAGACCCCGCGTGAGCTGATCGATGCTAATTATGATGATGGCCGCAGCACCATTGCACATGAGCTATTTCACCAATGGTTTGGCGATTTGGTAACCTGCGAAAGCTGGAGTAATCTGACCGTTAACGAGTCATTCGCCAATTACAGCGAAACGCTTTGGGCTGAACATAAATATGGTAAAGATGAAGCCGATGCCCATAATTACATTGATATGCAGAGTTATCTGTTCTCGCCCGACGCCGCCGGCAAAAACCTGGTGCGTTTCCATTACGATGATAAAGAGGATGTTTTTGACGTGGTTACCTACCAAAAAGGCGGACGCATTTTAAACATGATGCGTAATTATTTGGGTGATGCTGCATTTTTTAAAGGCTTGAATATCTACCTGAAAACAAATCAATTTAAAAACGGCGAAGCGCAGCAATTGCGTTTGGCTGAGGAAGAAGCCAGCGGACTTGACCTGAACTGGTTCTTTAACCAATGGTATTATGGCGCCGGCCACCCTATTTTGGATATCAGTTACAAATGGGATGATGCCTCAAAAACCGAAACGGTTTACCTGGCCCAAAAACAGGATGGACAAACTTTCAAACTGCCATTTGCAGTGGATATTTACGCAGGCGGAAAAAAAGAGCGCCATAAGGTTTGGATGAATGACAAGGCAGATACGCTTACGTTCAAAATTGATTCGAAACCCAGCCTGGTGAATGTGGATGGTGATAAAGTATTACTTTGCGCAAAAACTGACAATAAAACGCTGGATGAATTTGTGTTCCAGTACTTCAACGCGCCGCTTTACCTTGATCGTTTTGAAGCAATCAATGCTGCTGCCGGGCACCAATCCGACAAGGGAGCCCAAAAAGTAATGATCGCCGCGCTGAAGGATAAATACTACGGCCTGCGCATAAAAGCTATCCGCGCACTCAATATGAGCATTGACGACATTCATAATGCTGCATTGCCGGTGTTAACTTCGCTGGCACAAACAGATGACAACACGCTGGTTAGGGCAGCTGCTTTAACTGCATTGGGCAAGCTAAAAATGGCCGGCAACATGAATTTATTTAAACAGTCATTAACCAGCCAGTCGTATGCTGTGCAGGGCGCCGCATTAAATGGCATCGCTTTATTAGAGCCTGCCCAGGCACTACCCTTGGCTAAAGGGTTTGAAAAGGACAATAAAGGCGCCCTTACCCAAGCCATTGTAAACGTTTATGCTAAATCCGGCGGCGACAATCAATGGGCTTATGTATTTAAGAGATTTAACGACAGCACACCCCAGGTGAAGTACAACATGATCACCGGCGCATTCGGCGACATGGTTGCACATCTTTCCAATCCAACTTACGAAATGGAGGGGATTGCCGGCATAAAAGATTTCGGCGTGAAGTTTGGCAAATTTGTAGGGCAACCGGTTATCGCCAAGCTAAATGACATTAAAGCAAAACGGGCAAAATTAAACGATGATGCAGCAGTGAAGGCTATTGACGATGCCATTAAGGCGATCGGCGAAGCAAAATAAAGCCGGCATCTCGGGATAATATAAAGGGGCGCAAAAATTTGCGCCCCTTTTTTTAACATATTTTTTTGGAATTTAACGTTTGTTTAACAGCGTTCTCCGGCGGGGATTTACTACCTTAGAAGAAGGATTTACAAAGGAATTGTAGAGACGCGATGCATCGCGTCTTTGAACGTTGTGTTAAATTGAACAAAAATCGGGTCAGAGACGCGATGCATCGCGTCTCTACGATTCAAATAAACCGTCATGAAAAAAAGTTTACTTGTTTTAGTTTTAATAGCTGTCTTTTGCCAGGCAAAGGCGCAGCAATTATTCCAGCCAAAACCCGCCGACAGTCTTAAAAACACCCTGCTGCAAAAGTATTTAAATATCACTCCCGGCAGTCAGCCGCAATTATTTCAACTAAAAACAACCCCGTTGGAAAACATGGCGTCCGTTAATACAGTTGTTAAAGCGAGTAATTACTACCATATGCCCATTGCATTTTTGCAGGGCTACTCGAAAATGCCGGTAGTAAAACCAGGAGGGAAAGATAAGATGCCGGTGGCAAAATTGGGTGGCCCGGATGTTATCACGATAGACCCAAAGAAGGTTACGCCTTAACGCAAAAGCTCTCCTGCCGGCCAGGCTCATGTTAATTTCGAGTGGATTTTAGCAACGCAATTTCTAATCCGACAATTCCTTAGCCGTAGCCAACTTGTCCTCCACCACCGGGGGGGCAGCGTTTAGTTCGCTGATCTTAGGCAGTTTTCTTTGCGCGATCACCTCCTCATATATCTCTTCGTATTTAGGATGATTGGTTTTCATCAGTCTGTCCCAGATGTTAAAATACAGGCCGAAATTGCACTTAACAAAGCGGTGATGCATGTTATGGTTAGTAGCTGTGTTGTGCCATTTTAAAAACCGATTGCTGGCAAAGCCTTTTGGGAAAAACTCATAGCCCATGTGGCCAAAAATATTCATCAGCAGCGTATACGCCGAGAAAAAATACAAAGCGGTTACATGGTACGGGATAGTAAATACGATCAATGGTATGATGCCTATCTCAACCAGTGCCTCCACGGGGTGAAAAGCATAAGCCGAGAATGGGGTAGGGTTGATAGACCGATGATGCACTACGTGAACGGTTTTGTACAGCGGTTTCCAGTGCAGCAGGCGGTGCGTCCAGTAAAAGTAAGTGTCGTGCACAAAGATCATCAGCAATATGCTGAAAAAATAATAAGGCCAGCCATATTTATCGATTGGGTAGTAGATGAGCGTCCAGCGGTTTTTGCTGGCCCACATCACCTGTACGATAACAATGCCAAAAATGAAGACGGTATAAAATGAGTACCTTATTTCGCGGTAGATGTGCTTTTTGTCCGGGAGGCGCTGCTGGATCTTTAAGTACCAGTACTTATGTTTTTTCCAAACGTAAAAGAAAAGAAAGATCGAGCCAGCAAACAAAAAAAAGCGCACGCTCAGCAAAGCCGATTCCTCAACCGTATTCCACAAATTACTGAGTGACGAAAATATGTGCATAATGTTATAACCCGCTTTGACTCCCCTCTTGAGAGGGGGTGTGATGGAAAGTGTAGTGGCGGGGGTGTGTTATTCAGCATGTTGGTTAACACACCCCTCCACCCCTCTCAAGAGGGGAATCGCACGGCCCTTGCTTTGTGTCGTCCGATTTTATCGCTTTCTATCGCTAATACATTTATTTTACAAAGGTACCAAAAATTGCTGCTAACGGCTAACAACCCGCGTGCCCGAAAGTTTCAGTCGGCTAAAATCTCGTCGGAGACTACCGGGATTTGGCTTTGTGCCCGCCTTTCGATTAACTCGTCAAAACTTTCAACGTATTTGGGGTGATTGGTGTGCATTACTCTGTCCCAAAAGTTAAAATACAAGCCGTAATTGTATTTGGTGAGCCGGTGATGCATATTATGATGGGTGGAAGTATTGTGCCATTTAAACAGCCAGTGACTGGCAAAACCCTTCGGAAAAAGCTCATACCCCAGATGTCCGACCACATTCAAAAAAAGTGAGTATAGAACAAAAACGGTGATAGTGCCCGTTGTATGCGGAATGGTAAAAGATACCAGCGGAATAATACCCACTTCAACAAGGGCCTCGACCGGGTGAAAAGCATACGCTGCAAAAGGCGTAGGGTTTACCGACAAGTGGTGCGTTTTGTGCACCGCCTTAAATAGAGGCTTCCAGTGCAACAGGCGATGCGTCCAGTAAAAGTAAGTGTCGTGCACCAGGATCATCAGCAGGATGCTAAAAACATAATAAGCATAGCCATACTTATTAATGGGGGTATAAGCCATAGTGAGGCCGCTATTACCAGCCCATATAGTAAACAGGATAACTACGCCAAAGATGCACATGGAAATGAATGAGCTCTTTATCTCATTCAGCACTTGTTTGTTATCGGGGTAGCGCTGCTGAATTTTTGAAAGCCAGAATTTTCTTTTTTTCCAAACATAAAAAAAGACGTAAGCCAGTCCCGTAAACAACAGGTAACGCGATACGATGTTGAACACCATCGTTATGGATTGCGCTTTATCAGGGAATGATGAAAACATATTTTTTTAGTTTCAGGAGCCAACAGTCATGAATCAAGATATAATCAATCCTGGCTCTTGATTCTTGACTCCTGGTTCTAACATATAACGTATAAATTTAAAAATCCTTATTCAACAATTTCTCCAGCTCAGCAAAACTAATATTCATTTTTACACGGCCTTGCTTGGCATATGATAACTCCCCGGTTTCTTCAGAGATAATGATTGCTGTTGCATCATTGGTTTCCGTTACCCCAATGCCTGCCCTGTGCCGCAGGCCGAATTGGGCCGGGAGGTCGGTTTTTTCTGTCAGCGGTAAAATACAACTGGCTGATTTGATCAGATTTTCCGAAATAACCACCGCGCCGTCGTGCAGCGGGCTTGTTTTTTGAAAGATACTCTCCAGCAGGCGTTTTGATATTTTACCGTTTATCACCTCGCAACTGTTCTGGTAAAACTGTTCATCATAGTATTTGGCAAAAACGATCAGGGCGCCGGTACGTGTTTGTTTCAAGCTTTTGCAGGCATCAACAATGGGCTTAATACGCGCATAGTTGTTTTTTTCGGCATCGGCTTTGCCAAAAAAATATTGCCACCAGGCCTTGTTTCGCTGCAGCGATGCATTTTTCCCTACAAGCAGTAAAAAGCGCCTTACTTCCTGCTGAAAAACAATGATGAGTGCAATAATGCCGACATCAACAAACTTGCCCAATATACCGGTAAGCAATTGCATATGGGCCGCTTTCACCACGTAATACAAACCAAAGATCAGGGCGAAGCCGATAAAAATATTAGCAGCAATCGTGCCCCTGATAAGGTTATACATTTGATAAATGAGCACCGCTACCAGGAAAATATCAAGGATATTAAAAGGCGTGAACTTAAATAAGCCGTCGAAAAATTGCATTTACTAAGATAGGGTTTTAGTGCGGAAGTCGGTAATCCCGATAGCTATCGGGACCGGAAGACCGAAAGTCCGGAAGAAGGAATCTCCTCAATTCGTAAATCCGTTTCTGCCCTATGCCCGTTACGGTATATAAGGCCCGCCCGGCACACCCCAGCCCCATTTCGGCATGGGTACGTTTGGATCTTCAGTCACCTCGTCAAGGTTTGAATTGATCACGGCTATGCGCGTGCCCCATTCCAGGTAGGCTAAAAACGCTGACCGGAATTCGGGATCAGTGGGTAAAAGCATCTCATCTGCGGTTTGCAATAATAGGTCCATCCAACGTTTTCTGTGCCCCTCGGTCAAATGTTTTTGCAGGTGTTTTTTTATCATTTCGAAGTGGCTCCCTTCTGAGTCACTGTAAACTTTTGGTCCGCCTAAAACTTCGGCTACAAAATGGGCAACATGCAGCCTATGCTGTGCCGACATATGTTTAAATACCGGCTCCAGAAGGTCGTCGGCCAATACTTTATCGTAAAACTGATCAAATAGCTTTTCAAAAGTTGGCATGCCGCCGGCCCATTCGTAAAGTGTCGGCACGGAAGGTCTTTCCTTGTTTGACATATGAAGATGATTGATGCGCGATAAAGGTAATAATGCGCACCTGGAATTTGCAAGATAATTAGCTTTTCGCGGTCTCTTTTTGGGGAAATAATACGGAGGCCACTATACAAACAATCAAAATACAAAGGATAACCAGCAAAGAGTTACCGGTGGTTAAGCCAATCTCTTCAACATAATTTGCGGCAAGCATTTTAAAGCCAATAAAGGCCAGCAAAGCCGCGAGCCCGATCTTCAGGAACCTGAATTTATCGATAATATTCACCAATAAAAAGAACATTGAGCGCAAGCCAAGTATGGCGAAGATATTGGAGAAGAAGACAATATAAGGATCCTTGGTGATGGAGAATATTGCCGGGATGGAATCAACAGCAAAAAGCACGTCCGTTCCTTCGATGATCAATAATACCAGGAACAATGGAGTGATGAGCTTTTTGTGATCGATCCTAACGAAGAACTTTCCACCCTCAAATTCAGGGTGCACAGCAAAATACCTTGATGCAAATTTTACTATCGCGTGGTTTTTGGGGTCGATCTTTTTTTCACTATTCCGGTTTAAAAACATCGTGATGCCGGTGTAAAGGAGGAATGCCCCAAAAACATATAATATCCAATGGAAATGCGTGATCAGCGTTGCCCCCAGAAAAATAAAGCTGAAACGCATGATAATGGCGCCAATGATGCCCCAAAACAGAACCTTATGATAATTCCTTGGCGGCACCGCAAAAGCAGTGAAAATAAGCACCATGATAAAGATATTATCAACCGACAAGGCATATTCCACCACATAGCCCGAAATAAACTCCAGTGCCAGGTTTTTACGGTAAAGCTGCAAACTACCCGCAAAATCGTTAGGATTTAATGTAAGATGGGTAAAACCCTGGTTATTGGCTTCCTGTAACGAAGAAAAGTTATCGATATGATGCAAAAGGTGACCGTACCGGTAAATGAAGCCATAAAAGCAAAGCGCAACGGTTATCCAAACCGCGCTCATCACGGCAGCCCGCTTTATACTTACGGCTTTGTTAGGGTTTGCAAACAGGCCCAAATCGGCAGCAAGCATCACAGCTATAAATAGGATAAAGCCGGCGATGAAAATAACTTCGCTTTGCATTATTTCTTTCTTTCTGTGGTGAAACGGACTAATTGCTCCAGCCCTTTACGCGCCTCACCTTCGGGGAAAGTGTTGAGTATCGCAAAGGCTTCGTCCTGGTATTTTTTCATCTGCGTTTCGGCATATTGCAGTCCACCAGTCTCGTTTACAAAACGGATGATCTGGGCGATCTTTTTCGGATCGTCATTATGGTTTTTAACCAGGTTGATCATTTGCTTTTTAACATCCGGCTTGCTGTTGTTGAGCGAATAGATGAGCGGGAGGGTGACTTTCTTTTCTTTGATGTCGATGCCGAGGGGCTTGCCAACATCGTCGGTGCCAAAATCAAACATGTCGTCCTTTATCTGGAAGGCAATACCGATCTTCTCGCCAAAAAGCCGCATTTTTTCGATGGTTGCATCGTCGGCCCCGGCAGACGCCGCACCGCACTCGCAGCAGGAAGCGATTAACGAGGCCGTTTTTTGCCTGATGACCTCGTAATAAACAGCTTCTGCGATATCCATTTTCCGCACTTTTTCTACCTGCAGCAATTCGCCTTCAATCATTTGCTGCATCGCCTCGGACACAATTTTCAGGAACCGGAAATCATCATGTTTTACGGAAAGCAATAATCCTTGCGAAAGCAAATAATCGCCCACTAAAACGGCGATCTTATTTTTCCATAATGCATTGATCGAGAAAAAGCCACGGCGCTGGTAAGAGTTGTCCACCACGTCGTCGTGTATCAATGTAGCAGTGTGCAGTAACTCCACAAGGGCAGCACCGCGATGGGTCGACTCGTTGATGCCTCCGCAAATGCTTGCCGAAAAAAACACGAACATCGGCCTGATCTGTTTTCCTTTACGCTTTACAATGTAATGGGTAATACGGTCCAGCAACGGGACGGTGCTTTTCATCGAAGTTTTAAACTTCTCTTCAAAAACATCGATATCCGCTGCTATCGGCTTTTTAATCTCGTTGATGCTCAGCATTGAACTGATATAGACTTATTCCGGTAAGCGATCATGATGGGGTATCGGGGGCAAACATAAGGAATTTTAAGTAGTTCATAGTTCATGGTTCATGGTTCATGGCAGAAAAAGTTGACCTTGGTTCATAGTTCATGGTTCACAGCAGTAAAAATTTCAGCAGGTTACAGCGCTCTCGTCAATAATGACGGCCTCACTCACTGCCGTCATCCTACCATGAACCATGAACTATCAACCATGACCAATTAACATATTTTAACACTGCCGCTTTAAACCTGTTGAACTATTTACACTCTATCAGTACAAATAACAAAACAAGAACAACATGAAAATTACAATAATAGGAGGTTTACTGGTAGCAGCTTTAGCTATCACTTCGGTAGCTGATGCGCAAAGCCGCACCCCGGTTATCAACCATAGGCAACACCGGCAGGAACGCCGCATTACCAGGGCCGTTCGTCACGACAGAATAAGCAGGATGCAGGCTTATCATTTACGTCGTGATGAGGCAAGACTGAGCCGCGACAGGCGCATGGCTATGGCCGACGGTCATATAAGCCGCAGCGAACGCAGGCACCTGCGCCGCGAAGAAAGAAGAATTAACCGGGCTACACGTCGTGATGAACGTGTCGACAAGGTGAGTTAATAGTTTGAAGAATTGAGTTTGTGTTTGTTTGATAAGTGACTGAGTTTGTGTGAGGGTGATTAGTGAGGTTAGTGTGTAGCGCCCGGTATTTTTACCGGGCGCTTTTTTATTGGCGGCGAAAGCAATATTATTTTACCTTTGCAAACTTTGTTGCAATGTTGCAATGTTGCAAGGTTGCAAGGTTGCAAGGTTGAAAGGTTGAAAGGTTTTAGGGTTGGGATGAAGCTAACATTACAACTTTCCAACATTACAACCTTCAAACTAAAAAAGGAGAGATGTCTGAGTGGTCGAAAGAGCACGCCTGGAAAGTGTGTATACCTCAAAAGGGTATCCAGGGTTCGAATCCCTGTCTCTCCGCAAATCGATTTATTGCCCGGCTAAGCCGGGCATTTTTATTTTATGGCGTTGCCAAACGCAGTTTGAGCATAAGCCATGAAATAAAAATGAAAAGTGAGCGATGGCGAACGGGCAATAAATTGATTTTATGGCGTTGCCAAACGCAGTTTGAGTAATAGGTGCGAAATAAAAGTCGCTGATTAGCAGTAAGCAGCCAAAAGTAAATCAGCGTAATTAAAGGGGATGAATAGGAAGAATTGGGGCTAATTATTGATCAATATATCCTTTGCCATGATCATGGGCACGCTGATATATTTTTTCTCCATGTAGTTGATCACTTTCTCCAGTACATCGCGCGAGGCCTGGTCCATGCCCTGCACTTCTTCGGCAAAAACGGAGTTGAGGGCGGTGTTGCGGATTTCCTTGATCTTTTCGGGTACCTGGCGCATGGCCAGTTCGATGCGGCGCTGTTTCAGCTCAACGATAAATGCAGCTATGTTTTGGCCGATAATGTTTTCGGCGTGGGTAAGTTCGTCGTAGCGTTCCTGCAGGTTACGTTTGGCCATTTCCTTAAGCGAATGCACCTCGATATAATTCACTTGGAAATTAGCCAGCACCTCGGGTGCGGTGTCATTTGGTATGGCAAGATCGACAATGGTTTTTTTACTGTTTTCGCCGTTGAGCAGGCTGGCGTATAATTCGGGGGTGATGATCGGTTCGGTTGAGGAGGTGCAGGTGATAATGGCGTCGAAGCCTTTTTTGTATGTTTTTAACGCTTCCAGGTCGTAAGCTTCGCCGCCCAGGTCGGTAGCCAGCTCCTTTGCTTTGGAAAGCGTGCGGTTAAACACCGCGAAGTTGGTGAACTTATGCTTTTGCAGGTATTTCGAAATGTTGCGGTTGGTTTCGCCCGCCCCGATGATCAAAACACGTGCATTGGTACCGAGCTTCACATCGCGTAGCTTGCGGTACGCCAGCGAGACGACCGAAATCGGGTTTTTTGAAATATTGGTATGGGTGTAAACTTCTTTGGCGGTTTTTACAATGCAGTTCATAAACATGCGCAGACCATCGCCGGTAAGGCCGGCCTCGCGGCAGTCTTCATAAGCTTTGCGTAGCTGCGGAAGGATCTCTTTTTCGCCAACGATCATGCTTTCCAGCGAGCAGGAAGTGCGCAGGAGGTGGTCAAGGGCGTCCTGATCCTCGTAAATGGAAGCAGCTTCTAGAAATGCACAGGTAGATACCGGGCAAAGGCCGATATTGAGTGCATGCATAAACTCGCGGGCAAATTGTTTATCGACCGTTTGCGACGCGATCATCACAAATTCAACACGGTTGCAGGTAGCAAGGTAAAATATTTCGGAAATACCGAACTGTGCTTTTACTTTATGCAGCTTCTCTGTCAGATTTTCCTGGCAGATCACCAACTTCCCCAATTCCTTCAGCTCGATCTGCTTATGCGTAAAAGCGATTACCTTTAGATACTTCAACGTAGTTTAAATTTTGACCCAACAAAAGTAACAGGATTGCGACAACTCAATGTCAACCCTTTGTCATACCATTGCATTTAGAATGGTTATAAATTAGGGCTTTAACCGGCCTGCTCAACATTTAAATTTGTTTGGGGCAGCCAATGTAAAATAATATATCTTTAAAAGTGAAAAAACTTAAAAAAGCAGGCCTGGTACTGCTCATCATCGGCTACCTGGTGGCGGGCGTCAATCACTTTCGCGTCCCTGCTTTTTACATTGCCATTATCCCGCCTTATCTACCCCATCCTCAAATTGTAAATATACTGGCCGGCTGCTGTGAGATCGGCTTCGCTATTTTACTCATCTTTAGTAAAACGCGGGAGTTTGCCGCATGGGGAATAGTTTTTATGCTGATATTTTTTATCCCGGTGCATATGGAGATGGTGCGCAATGTGCCTTACCGATTGTCGGGTGCTACGGTATCGCCAGCGCTGGCGTGGGTAAGATTGGTGGTAATACAGCCGCTTTTGATTTGGTGGGCGTGGTGTTATACTACGGTTGAAAAATTTCAATAATATAAATTCATGGCTTGCAATCAAAATTATTGAGCGAGCCTTAGTAACTTACCACGGTGAATGATCAAACTGAATTTTTATTCATTATCTTCAAATGATTTTTTCAAGAAAGAAATACCAGCAAAGTTTCGTCTTTAAATTCCATGAATCGGAGAACACTGCCTGTTTTGTATGCGACCATGTGATGCACAAAAAAAGGCCAATACTATACGCAACGCATGAGGATGAAGACGGCGCGTGGCAATTTTTATGCGGGTTTAAAGACCACACGAATTCAAACATTAAAATAATATCACTTAAACAGGCTACCGAAATTGACGCCTCTATAAACGACCTCTATGAAATGCCGCAAGGAGTTGGCGCTGAAAGAAGATCGATACACAACAAATGGGTGCCATTTAAAATAAAAAGGGGTTAGTATTAGGATAATATTCCTTCATACCCTGCGTCGTCCCGAGTTTAAAAGAATGCAACAAACCATGATCAAAAAACAATATTTTAACATCCCCGGCTCCAAAGGCCGCGGCATGCTGATGGACCTCACCTTTGATGCTAAGCTTAAAAACGCACCGCTGGTAATTTTCGCGCATGGCTTTAAAGGTTTTAAGGACTGGGGCTCGCATAACCTGGTGGCGCATTTTTTTGCCGAGCAGGGCTTCAGGTTCTTAAAGTTCAACTTCTCACACAATGGCACAACGGTGGCCAATCCAACTGATTTTGCCGACCTGATCGCATTTGCCGATAATACCTTTACCATGGAGCTGAACGACCTGAAAGCGGTGATCGATTTCGCCTGCGGCGGATCGGGTATGCCAACCGCGCCCTGGGTTTATCTGATCGGCCACAGTATGGGCGGGGGATTAAGCATTATTAAGGCCGCTGAAGATAAACGCGTAAAAAAGCTGGTTACCATGGCCGCTATATCAAGTTTCCATAATTTATGGCCTGCCGGCGATGAGGAGCAATGGCGGCTGCAGGGAATTATGTATGTGCTGAATAAACGCACCGGCCAGGAGCTGCCGCTAAAAGTGAGTTTGCTGGAGGACCTGGATAATAACCCCATCCGGCTGGATATCATTGAACAGGCCAAAAAGGTTGACCAACCCTGGCTCATTGTACATGGCGATGCGGACCCCACCGTTCCTGTAAGCAGTGCCGAAGCGCTTAAAGCCGCCCAGCCAAAAGCAGAATTGCTGGTGATCCCGGGGGCTGATCATACCTTCGGCTCGTCACAGCCTTATACCGAAGTTGCACTGCCGCCGCTTTTGCACAAGTTTTGCGAGGCATCGGCAGCGTTTCTTAAAAAATAATTTGCTGAGGCATCCGGCGAAGGAATTTTATCGTTTATGCCATTGACTGAATGGCGGTTTGGCGGCCCGTCACTGTAACAATATATCCCCGGTTTTCTCTTATTAAAACAAGGCGGGTATAATTAACGTTTGAAATATTATATGAGTTTAAGAGGAGCGCGAAAGCGCGGCAGAAAATTCCTGAACCCAATACCTACCGACGAGGCAGGTTTTGGAAAAATAATCCCGATACTAAAAGAATACATAAATAATTCGGCCGAAAACACCCCTAAAAATCCCCTCGGCCCTTTTAAAACGCATGCTTCCGTTTACCAAACGCCGCCCGCCGGCGGGCTTAGGGTTACCTGGCTGGGCCATTCCAGCTTGTTGATTGAAATAGACGGGAAACGCATCCTAACGGACCCGGTTTGGAGCGAACGCACATCGTTTCTCTCCTTTATGGGCCCAAAGCGTTTCTTCGCGCCACCGCTGGTGCTTGACGAATTGCCACCGCTCGACCTGGTGATCATTTCGCATGATCACTACGACCACCTGGATAAAGCCACCATGAAATTTTTCGCCGGCAAGGACACCCCGTTTATCTGCCCGCTTGGCGTAAGCAAACTGCTGGTAAAATATGGCATTGTGGCCAACTATATTACCGAGATGGACTGGGGCGACAGCGTAATGATAGACCCCAAATGCTGCGTGGTGACAGCAACGCCGGCAAGGCATTTCAGTGGCCGCGGCATCATCGGGCGTAATGAAACCCTGTGGGCATCCTTCGTAATAAAAGGCGATAAGCACAACATCTTCTACGGCGCCGATTCAGGCTGGTTTGAAGGCTTTAAAGAGATCGGCGATACTTATGGGCCATTCGACCTTACCATGCTGGAAATAGGCGCTTATGGCAAATACTGGCCGGACATCCACATGGGCCCCGATCATGCCTCGAACGCCCACCTGGCGCTAAAAGGCAAGCTGATGATGCCCATCCACTGGGGAACATTCAACCTGGCCCCGCACCCCTGGTACGAACCGATTGAACGGCTTTTAGGCTACGCCAAAGAAAAAAAGATCAAACTATTTGCGCCGGTGCCGGGTGTACCTACCGAGGTAAAAGACGAGTATATTTCGGGTTGGTGGGAGAAGTACAGATGAAGTTGATGGATGATTAAGTTGGATTCGGTTGATTAAGTTGATTGTGTTTTTCAAACTTTTTATTAGTTTTGCACCCGCAACCAAAAAAAGGGGGATTAGCTCAGCTGGCTAGAGCGTTTGCATGGCATGCAAGAGGTCATCGGTTCGACTCCGATATTCTCCACTTCTAATAATCAAGGCCTCACAAAATCCGTGAGGCCTTTTTTCAGAGGCTTCCCTAATATCCAGGCTATGACATAATATGTGATTAGCTCAATTAGATGCCGTAAACAGCGTCCAGGGGTAGGCTTTCATATCCCTAAGGTACTTGCCCTGGGTTTTTAAATATTCCGGATGCGCCTTAAAAAACGATGCTGCCAGGAAATCATCCCCGCCGGGATGGCCCATGTGCGCCCAAAGCTGCATTTTTTCGGCAAGGTCGGATGTAGCTATTTTACCTGACACCGCGCCCGTAGGATAAAACGGCCCGAAATGAAATTCTTTGCAACCCAAAGGGTCCTGGTCAACGTGCCCGTCGATCACGCAGCGGTTATAAGCCAATTTATTGTTAAGTACATCAAAGTGATCTCCTATAATGGTTTTACCTGTGGAGTCATCAAGCTTGCCTTTATATTTATCATATACCAATTCTTCCATCCGTTTCTTGCGGGTGTTTGGCGATGTGGTATTGTCGTTCACATCAAAAGTAGTTTCTTCCCTGATGAGCTTCGGATCGGTAGCGAAGTTGGTGCCGATAAAAGCCGTATCCTTAGAGCGCCAAACTTTGTAATTCTTTAAGCCGAGTTCCAGTTTCGCCACTTCGTTGGTTTTAGTATCGCCGATGAGCCAGTCGTTGGCATAACCGCCATTGTTGTCGGTTATCATTATTTTCACCACATCATCAATACTGTTACTGTACTGGGCCGCCCTGCGGGCGCGTACAAACTCAGGCGTTTTGGTAGTGTCGTATCCTTTAAATTGGGTAAGGGTAGTTTCAGTGATTAAAATACCGCTTTTGGTGATCAAAAAATCGTCCCCGCTATGGATAAAGCCCGGGCCGGTGTCCATTAAAATCTCATTGCCCTTTGCCGGCTTAATGTCAGCAATAACATTCCAGCGTTCGCCCACAATGTAATCTGTCCAGTTATTATGGGCAATTACGATTTTATGATCTTTGGTAAAACTGCCGGTGGCAATAAAGGCGCTGCAATTGCCTGGTGCACGGTTGTCACCGCTTCCATGTTTTGCCTTTTCCATCAACATCGGTACGTAGAATCCGGGTAATTCGTACCAGGCATTCATCGCCGTAACATCAAGCGAATCATATTTAAAGCCCTTTGCCTGCAGGCCTTCTACTATCCCTTTTACTTCGTCCTGGTATTCCTTGTCAATCTTCTTCCATAAAAAGCGTTGCGCGGCGCCGCGGTAAAATGCCCAGTCCTTGCCGCTGCTACTGGGCAGGTAATATTGCAATAACTTTATCATGGTATCAATCTCTTTGGCTACCAGGAACCCGTTTTGGTAACCGACGTCAGATGGTGAGCCTGCAAGGTGGAGGTAAATCCAACCGTTTTTATCTTCGCGCGTCGCGCTGCCGAGGCGGCTGTCAACCGGCGCTTTTGTTTTGCAGCTGTAGAACAGCGCACCAGCGGTTAATAGTAAAAGTAAAACGATTTTCAATTTCATGATGTTTGATATATCAGTAAGTGACTTTCTTTTTATCGGGCATTTCAACTTTTTGCAGGTATGCAAACTTAGTGAAAGTTAAACGTGGTTGGTACCACCCTCAGGATTAAAGTAATCAACGACACAGGTTTTACTGTCAGTAGCAGTTTTTGCATTTTAGCTGATGATCGGTGGTATCATCGCACCGCAATGGCTTAACAGGAATGATGGAAAGTTAACTGAACTTCACAAATCTTAACGCCTGTGGCTCGGTGACAATACCAGTAATTGACCTTAATACCCAAACAATCGCCTAAAAGTGACCGCCGTCAGTTTTTAAGCGACCAGTTCAAGGTAAATTTGGGGAATAATTTGAAATTACTATGCCGCATACTTTTCATATACCTGTTTTAGGATTAGGTTATTCTATTGATACTCCACTTAAGGTTGCCCGTTTTGGTATCTCCTCGGTTATCTCCATTGTCGACGACGATTTGATAGAACGGATGCGCGAGTACCATGCTGCTCTGAACAACGAAATCTTTTCGCCAATAGCCAAAACAGCACCCGATGCCCGCGCCAGGCGGATAACCGCTTACCTTGATATGGTGGAAAGATTAGCCACCGATCAGTTTAATGTGTTACAAAACGAGCCTTTTGTGGCAGGCAATGATATTTGCCGGTATTTTGAAATGCTGCCGGAGCATTCCCTGTTAAGGCAGGGTTACGACCTGATGATGGAATACCCTTACGATGAAGATAGGGCCATTTTTGAAAACGTCCTTCGGCAGCGAATGAAGATGGGCGCCATTGATGTAAACATCATGGCTAAACTTGACAAAATGAATTTCAATGCCGACGGGCTCACTGCCGGAGATGAATATTCGGACGCTTTAGCGGGACTGCGGGGCTTTGCCAACAGCACGCTGCGGTCGTCGGTGGTGCTGTCAGCGGGCATGAACCCCCGGCTTTACAGTTACATCGAAGCATTTACTGGTTTTTATCCTGACGAAAACGGCGAGCTTAAAAAGAAGATCATTTTAAAGGTGAGCGATTTTCGTTCTGCCTTTATACAAGCCAAATTCCTGGCGAAAAAGGGACTCTGGGTATCGGAGTTCAGGGTTGAATCCGGGCTGAATTGCGGCGGCCATGCGTTTGCCACAGAAGGCTACCTGCTTGGGCCAATATTGGAGGAGTTTAAGCTGAAAAGACAGGACATGTACAACGAATTGCTTACATCGTATCACCTCGCCCTGTTAACAAAGGGCTATAAAAACGAAGTAAAGCCTGTGCAGCGGCTCACCGCACAAGGCGGAATCGGCACGGCTGATGAAAACAAGTTTTTCCTGGACTATTACCAATTGGACGGAACAGGCTGGGGCAGCCCCTTTTTGCTGGTACCCGAAGCCACAAACGTTGACGATGCTTCATTGCAGCAACTGACAAAAGCAGGCGACGATGACTATTACCTGAGCAACGCATCGCCTTTGGGTATTCTATTCAATAACTTTAAAAACACCACTATCGACGTTCAGCGGTTGAACCGCCTGGAAAAAGGCCGGCCCGGCAGCCCCTGCACCAAGAAATACTTATGCTCAAATACTGAATTCACTGATGGCCCTATCTGTACCGCATCAAGGGAGTACCAAAACCTGAAGATCAAACAATTAATGGCTTCCGGCTTGCCGCAGGAGGATTATGACCACCAATATGAAACCATTACCGAAAAGGTTTGTCTTTGTGAAGGTTTGTGCTCGTCGGTTTATATAAAGCTGGGCATCAGCAAACCAAAGGAGAATAAAGCCGTTGCAATTTGCCCGGGCCCTAACCTGTCGTATTTTGACAGGACATATTCACTGGACGAAATGGTAAAGCATATTTATGGGAGTATTGACCTGCTGGCCAATGTAAAACGTCCGCATGTGTTTATAAAAGAGCTGAACTTATATGTTGACTACCTGAAAAAAGATCTGCAAAACCATTTAAAGGATTTGAATGATAAAAAGAAAAAAGGGCTGGCCAATTTTAAATTGCAGCTGCAGAACGGTATAAATTATTATAAGCAACTGATCAACGATCTTCCCGATCAAACTCCCGAATTTTTACAGAAATGGTTTACTGATCTGACAAGTTCAGAATGCGAGTTGGATCTTATTGCGATCTAAAAACTCCCCGAAATAAAAAAGGGTGGCCCGTTTCCGGATCACCCTTTAAAAATATTTATTACGCTGAAATCAGGCCAGGTCGAAACGGTCAAGGTTCATCACCTTGGTCCATGCGGCAACAAAATCGTTTACGAACTTCTCTCCCGCATCCCCACAAGCATACACTTCGGCAATAGCACGAAGCTCGGAGTTAGAACCGAAGACGAGATCGGCACGGGTGCCGGTCCATTTGATTTCCCCGCTTGCCCGGTCGGAACCTGTAAACACTTTACCGGCGTCCGAAGTTGCCGTCCAGGTGGTCGCTAGGTCAAGCAGGTTCACAAAAAAGTCGTTAGTAAGTGTTTCCGGCCGTTTGGTGAATACGCCATGCTGGGAGCCGTCAAAATTGGTGTTCAGCACACGCATACCGCCAACTAAAACAGTCAACTCCGGTGCGGTGAGCGTCAGCAATTGGGCCTTGTCGATCAGCATTTCTTCAGCAGAAGAAGTACGTGCCGCGTTAAAATAATTGCGGAACCCGTCTGCAGCCGGCTCAAGCACAGCGAACGATTCTACATCAGTTTGCTCCTGCGATGCATCAGTGCGTCCTGCTGTAAAAGGCACCTTCACGTCATAGCCGGCATTCTTTACCGCCTGTTCAACGCCTGCACTTCCTGCCAAAACGATCAGGTCGGCCAGCGAAACCTGCTTGCCGTCAGCTTGCGCGCCGTTAAACTCATTCTGAATGCCCACAAGCGTACCTAATACTTTAGCCAATTGTTCAGGGTTGTTAACTTCCCAATCCTTCTGCGGTGCAAGGCGGATGCGGGCACCGTTTGCGCCACCGCGTTTATCCGAGCCACGGAATGTTGATGCCGATGCCCACGCAGTTGATACCAGTTGCGATACCGATAACCCCGAAGCAAGTATTTTACCCTTTAGCGCGGCGACGTCCTCATCGCTGATCAATTCGTGGGTAACAGCCGGAACAGGGTCCTGCCAGATCAATTCTTCCGCAGGCACTTCAGGGCCCAGGTAGCGGGCACGCGGCCCCATATCGCGATGTGTCAGCTTAAACCATGCCCTGGCAAAAGCGTCAGCAAAATGATCCGGGTTCTCATGAAAGTATCTCGAAATCTTTTCATAGGCAGGGTCTACGCGCAGGGCGATGTCCGTCGTAAGCATAGTAGGCGCATGGCGCCTGGCCGGATCATGTGCATCCGGAACAGTATCCATGCCCGCCCCATCCTTCGGTTTCCACTGGTAGGCGCCTGCCGGGCTTTTGGTCAATTCCCATTCGAAGCCAAAAAGATTCTCGAAATAATTGTTACTCCATTTAGCCGGAGTAGTGGTCCACGCACCTTCCAGGCCGCTGGTAATAGTATCACTTGCGTTACCGGTGCCGTAGCTGTTTTTCCAGCCCAGGCCTTGCTCTTCAATAGTCGCGGCAGCTGGTTCTTTGCTTACATATTTGCCGGGGTCGGCGGCACCATGGGTTTTGCCAAAGGTATGCCCGCCGGCAATCAATGCCACAGTTTCTTCATCGTTCATCGCCATGCGGCCAAAGGTTTCGCGGATATCGCGAGCAGAGGCAATTGGATCAGGGTTCCCGTTTGGCCCTTCCGGGTTCACGTAGATCAAACCCATCTGTACAGCGGCCAGTGGATTTTCCAGGTCGCGGTCGCCGGTGTAGCGGTTGTCACCCAGCCAGGTATCTTCAGCGCCCCAGTAAACATCCTCAGCGGGTTCCCAAACGTCTGCACGTCCGCCGCCAAAACCAAAAGTTTTAAAGCCCATCGACTCCAGCGCGCAATTGCCGGTGAGGATCATCAGGTCGGCCCACGAAAGTTTTTTACCGTATTTCTGTTTGATCGGCCACAACAGTAAGCGCGCCTTGTCCAGGTTCGCATTATCAGGCCAGCTGTTGAGTGGTGCAAACCGCTGCAAGCCGGCGCCGCCACCGCCGCGACCGTCAGAAATGCGATAAGTACCTGCGCTATGCCAGGCCATCCGGATAAAAAATGGCCCGTAGTGGCCGTAATCAGCCGGCCACCAGTCCTGCGAGGTGGTCATCAGGTCAAAGATGTCCTGCTTTACTGCGGCCAGATCCAAACTTTTGAATTCCTGAGCATAGTTGAATGCCTCACCCATCGGGTCGGAAAGTGAAGAGTTTTGACGGAGTATGTTTAATTTTAATTGATTAGGCCACCAGTTGTGGTTCCTGGTGCCGCTGCCTGCGCTTTTTTTCAGCGCTCCACCCAGAAACGGACACTTTGCAGCATCGTTGGGGGTAGGGCCTTCAGATATCATATTTGCCATAGTATAGTTAATTGTTTTTGAGCGTCAAATTTAGGATAATATCTAATGGGAAGCTTTAAAAATCGGCGGAATTCTAAATTTTACAATTGCAGGATGTTTGGGAAAATGAAGCAGTAAAGGCATTTGGTCCCGATATTTTTAAACCCAAAAGCAAACAACCTTTGCTCATCCATTCGAAAGAGCGTCGCTCAATTTTTTTCCCTATTTTGCTGCAAAAAACTTTGATTAAATGAGATATTTTTTTGTGCTTGTCCTGCTAAGTCTACAACTTAATTGCCTTGCCCAAGTATCGGATACAACAATGCCTGATGTAACCACGAAAGTACAGGTGAAACTGAAGCAGGAAGTTGAAAACGAAATACCGGCCTATAAAATGCGGCTAGAAAAATATAAGGAAGATACAAACACCATTGCCTTTTCGGTAGACACATTCCGCGTGGAGCGATTTATGCAAAAATGGATGGTCCTCAACAATTCGGATTTTAGTATGAAAGAAGCGACCCTGGCCGCCGCCAGGATGTATGACGGGTTGCTGAATAAGTATTACAGAAAACTGAGTAAAAGTTTGAATGCTGCAGATAGAAAGAAGCTGGTTTACACACAAAAAACGTGGCTTGCTTATCGTGACAGCGAAGAGCAACTGAATATGGCTGTGGACAGCGAGGCATATTCAGGCGGCTCAATGGAGGGGCTTTTAGATATTGCATCTTATTTAAATTTGGTAAAACAACGCACTGAGATGCTTTTTGAATATTATGCGGCGTTGCGACAGGAATAAAAACGCCGGCGAAAAATCGGGCTGTTAAAGCATTGCATTATCCCTTAAAAATATCCCCGCTCAAATGTTTAAATGCCTCCATCGCGCCTAAGTATTCGCAGGTACGCGCACCGGCTTTGTTGGCGTTCGCGATCACGCCAACCCATTCATCCGCTGACATATTTTGTATTTGCGAAAGCTTTTTATCGCTCAACTGGTATAAAACGGCTCCCACAAAGGCATCGCCGGCACCGGTGGTATCAACGGGCTTTACAGGGATGCTGGGTATGGTGCGTGTTTGGTGATCAATGCCCAGGAGTGTACCGTCTTTGCCGAGCGTTATCGCAAAAACGGCATTTGTTTTTTCCAGGAAAACACTTGTCGCTTCTTCCAGGGTAGACTTTCCGGTAAGCAACATCGCTTCCTCATCACTCACCTTAAAAAAGTGGCAGCTTTGCAGGAAATTCCACGACTGGTCGATGAATGATTGGGTATTACCGCGGAACAATAAATGCCTGTAATTAGGATCGAAGCTGATAAACAGGTCGTTTTGAAGCGATCGCGCCAGCAAACCGGAATATGCACCCTGCAATGGGCACGGCAGAAAGCCGGTTGCCGACCCGAAATGAACGATACAAAAATCTTTAAGGTCGATGCCGTTTATATCACTTTCACTCAACTGCCCATCCGCGCCGCGGTTAAAATAAAAATCGCGTTCTCCGCTTTCCATCAACGATACAAAAGCAAGTGTTGTAAAATGATCCTTGTCCTGCAGCATCCAGCGCGTCGACACGCCGAATGATTCCATCACATCAGTCAAATGTTTGCCAAACGGGTCGGCGCCAACTTTTGCGGCAAGCTCCACGGAACCACCCAGGGCAGCTATTGCTGCCGCCACATTGGTTGGCGCGCCCCCCGGTTTTTTTAAAAAGTTTTGCCCGTTTGCCAGTGATGAGCCTTTGTCGGTGCAGATCATATCGATCAGCGCCTCGCCAATACATAGTATTTTGTTCAATCTTTGAGTGTTTTATTTAACGTCCCGCCGGATTAGGAGGAACGCTGTTCAAAAATAATGTAAAATCTGTAAATGTTATGGTTTGATAAAAATCGGGGCAGCCTGCTTTTTTTAATGCATGAAAAGTTTTCAAAATCTCTTAAAAAAAAATACTAAATACCTCTTAAAGAGGACAATACATGGCTGCCTTATTGTGTGTAATTCAGTCGACCATAAAATATTAACTCATTCGACATTTTATTATAAAAATCCAGTTTTTATAGCAACAATTCAACAACCACATCCGTAAAAAGAGCCATAAGTTGTTAACCCCCATTTATGGAACGCAGATATCTTTTTGGAATTGATGACGGTGGGCGAACCGCCGGAATGGTAAGTTATTTTTTTGTTATCGGATGGTCTATTGGATTTTTTGGCTTCCATCAGCCTAACAAGAATACCCTAAGCGCTTTTCACCTCCGGCAGACGCTTTGCCTTTATCTTACTTATGTGCTCTTTTGGTTTGGCCTGTCAATGGTGCCAGCCACCTTTGTTCCAAATAGTCTCCTGTTTAATATCGACACATTCAAAGTGGTGATCACGATGGGCTTCCTGGGCATGTGGATTTATGGATTAAATGCCGCCACAAAGGCTGAAGAGCGGCCAATACCTGTTATCGGACCAGCAGCCCAGTACATTTTTGCATTTATAAAAGAAGGCCAATAAGGTCCGGATAAACGCCCTTTCCCCATTAAAAATATTTTAAGCTCATACTTTTTGGACGACAAAGAGCATGAGTTTTTTATTTACGGGTAGTATGCTTTGTATTCCATGAAGCTATTCAACTCTATAATATTTATGGGCGTTGTACACAATCGGTATTCCAAACACAACGCCAAATATAACCCAGCCAATATACTCACTGGCAAGGCTAAATGGCCCCCTTGGCAGTGTGGTTAAACGCAAGATCAGTTGGCCCATTACTACGTTTACAAAAACAGCGTACAGCATCCCAACCAGGTACTTATTAAAGGCTAAAAACTTCAGCCTCGGGAAGATCACGAAGAAAAACAGCGTAAAGGAGAAGGCGATAAAATATTGAAAAAATAAGCCCAAAAAGCCTGCGGTCGTACCGCCCTTCATGGCTGCCGGCAGTCCTAAAGCACCTCCGGCAATATAGTTAAACATTTTTTCGGGAAACTTCCCCGATTGTAAATAAACGGAAATGAAGGCTGAAACGATATCGCTAGTGCCGACGAACAGCCCAGTTAAAAGCACGGTTTTGAAGAACTTGTTCATTTTAATTTTTTTTACGATTTAAGATTAAATTTGCTTTCGCCTCAGTTCCGTTACGTCCTTAGCAAACATAGCGCGGCCAAATTCAAATTCATGTTCAAAAGCCATTCAATCAAGTTCAAAAGGCAGGCAAAAGCAGGCAGCGAGCATGCCCTGGTAAACATTTGCATGTTGGAGCTTTGCAAAAAGGCGGGCTTTACCGATTCAAAAAACCTGGTTCAAAGGGATTTGATGCTCTTATCGGAGCGAATTGAAACTAAAACGGGCGTTTTGATAAGTTTGTCTACCATTAAACGGCTTTTGAACGGTCAGTTTTCGCGCTTGCCGCAAATAGCAACGCTTGATGCTATTGCCATAACCGCTGGCTACAAAAACTGGCCGGATTTTAAAAGCAACAATGGCCGGGCAGAAAAGGTAAGCGAAGATAAAGTCACCAACCCCGGTAAAACAAAGGCACTTTTTTCGGCCGGGCTTTTGGTGATTGTCGCCGTTGTTTTTTGGTCGGTAATGACGACCGGGAAATCGGGCCCGGGGAATATTGACAAAGCCAGGTTTTCGGCCAGGAAAGTTACGGGAAACGATATTCCAAATACGGTTGTTTTCAGCTATAACATTGATTCGGTGCAGGCCGATAGCTTTTTTATCCAGCAATCATGGGACAAAAACCGCCGCATAAAAATATACAAGCACAATTATACGCTGACCGATATTTACTATGAGCCAGGGTACCACACCGCCAAACTAATTGCCAACGATAAGATCATCAAAACGGTTGATGTAAGCATCCCTACAAACCGATGGTTTTTTTATGCAAAGGAGGGCATTGCTAAGGGGCAGCCAAAATATATCGTTCCGGGCGGGAGCGTTAGGGATGGATTGCTCAAATTGACAACGGATGATTTGTTGAAAAACAAAATCGACATTCAAAAGGAAAATATCTTTTTAAATGTTTATTTCCCCTCACGCATCAAAAGCAGCAGCGATAATTTTGTTTTGAAGTTCAGGATAAAAGTTGATGTATTGAAAAACGATCCTTGTCCTTACTTCGCGACCGAAGTGTTTTGCCAGCGCTATTTTATGTTTTTTACCAGTACGTTAAAGGGTTGCGCCAGCGAACTATACAGCCAATTCGGCGAAAATTTTTTAAACGGCAAAACCATCGATCTTTCAGCATTAGGCAGCGATGTAAAAAACTGGCAAAATGTGGAGTTCAAGGTGGTCAACAAAAATGTTAGCATCAGCATAAACAACATAAAGGTATTCTCATCAGGCTATCACAACACATGCGGGTTGATCACGGGTCTTGGTTTCTTTTCAAACGGGCTGTGCGAAGTGGATTCTTTGAGTCTGAAAACAGCAAACGGGGCACTGGTTTATCCTGCCGATTTAGTACATTAGTACCGGATGAAACTACTAAGCCTTATTTTTCTGTCGCTGTTCACCATCCAGATACAGGCCCAGTCAACGCATTTGCAGGGAAGTATTGTGGATGCACAAACCGACAAACCAATACCTTCTGCCACATTAAGTGTTGCCTCCAAAAACTTTTTTTATCCGACTGATGATAGCGGAAAGTTTACCATTGATGAAAATAAACTTAATGGGGCTGATACGCTAAGTGTTTCGTGCATAGGTTATCAAACTCAAAAATTTTTAGTGAAAGACATTGCAGCAAATGCAATAGTAAAGCTATCTCCTGCAACAATGATGCTCAGCGAAGTTAAGGTTGGCTTTAAGTTAATTAAAGTTGGGAGTAGGGTAAGATCAGGATTTGGCAAGGCATCGCTTCTTCCCGGGATGCAGCTGGCTATGTTTATGGAAGGTTCGAACAATCACAGCGGTACGATAAAGTCCGTCGGCTATTATTTAAGCAATGGCAGTAACATCCTTTATAAAGGGCATGGCGACGCAACAGCGCCTTTTAGGGTCCGTATATTCGCGGTCGATACAAACGGGACACCGGGCAAGGAATTAACAAAGGACATTATTATTGCATCGGCAAAAAAGAATAACGAATGGTTTGATGTGGATTTATCAGCGTATCAAATTGAAAGCCCCGAAAGTGGCTTTTTTGTAGCATTCGCTCTTTTAGATGAAAGTTATTATAAAATCAATACCCATTACAAGGCCCCCCGGGGTGTTTTAGGAAGCAGCGAAGAAATCCAAACACCCCATATCGCTTTTACACAACATGAATTTAAAGAATCGCAGTCCTATACCGGCACTCCGTTAGCCAAGATAAAATGGCACAAGGATTCATTTAACGATAGTTATATGATTCGCGCGACTATTATTGGCAACTGATTTATGGTTTTCTCCCCGCAACCATCATATGCGGGCTAAAACACAAAAGCTCCCGGCTTTGCTCTGTCTCTTTCAGCAAATCCATCATCGCTTCTTTTTTTTCGGGATTTGAGCGGCTTTCAAAGTATTTGCTGTCCAGCCAAACCATTCCTTCTACTGCAAATAATTGGAGATCAGTAAAACCTGCCTCTTCCACTTCGGCTATCAATTCACCGGGTTTATGGAAAAATGCTTCGGGCAAAATACCGGGCCAGGCGGCCGGCGGGTTATGCAAGCCTGTTTTAAGTTCGTCCAGGCACATGTTGTAAAACTGTTTGTCGTGGATCATGCCGTTGAGCAGGCCGGTTAAGGTTGACACCGAATGATTAATGGCAAAACCGAGCATTATCCCTCCCGGCTTTAATACACGATAAGCTTCCTTTAATGCCACAATTCTGTCGTTACGCTGCTGTAAATGATACAACGGCCCATGTTCTGTAACTAAATCAGCGCTGCTGTCCGAAAGATCAAGCATTCGCGCCTCCCCTAACGCGGCTTTAAATGGCCTTTTAAGTTTTGCCGCACGCTTTTGCGCTTGCTGTATGTGTTTTTTTACGGGGTCGATAAGATGCACTGTGTATCCTATCCCGGACAGCCATTCTGCATAAACGCCGGGACCGCCGCCGACATCGATAATAAACCCGTTCCTAGCAGGCAAAAACCGGCTGATCAGCTCTTTATTTCGCTCAAATTCAAGCGGGCCCAAACCATAACTGAGCCGTTGATCCTCCGATGCCGAAGCATAAAATTGGTCGATACTATCGCTGATCAATTGCTTACCATCCATTTCGATTAAAGATTAACTGGCGATTTGACTGTTGTCGATCACCCGAAATTATTACAGGGTTGAAGCTAATAAATTTTGATTTGTAAGCGCGACCGGACACAAAGAAAGTTTCAGGCGGATTTTATTGAGCGTTCAAGGTGTGTTTTTGCAAAATCTTTATAACACTAAATGCGTATTTTTTGCCAGCACCAGTTTATTTTTTAACCCGGAGTAAAATATATTACCTGTTGATATTCAAATAATTGGTTTAAAATAGATATATAGCCATATGGGTGATTTTTAGGTGATAATATTGTTTTTTCGTTTTATTCCATTTAACTTTAAGAGACAATTTACAACCAAATAAATCTTAACTTATGGAACCTTTAGTAAACGAAGACAGCGGTAAAACCGCCGGCATTATCAGTTATTTTTGGATCGTCGGCTGGCTTATTGCCTACTTTGGCATCCACCAAAACAACAAAACCAGCCTTGGCAGTTATCAATTGCGTCAAACATTGTTGCTGCACATTGCTTATACAGCGCTCTGGATCATTTTTGATATTGTGCTGCTCCCAATGTTATTAATATCAGGTTTCTATGCATTTACGTGGATCTTAAATCTGTTATGGTTAGGCTTCCTGGTGCTTTGGATCCTTGGGCTGATAGGCGCCATTAACGGTGAAAAAAAGCCGATCCCCCTTATCGGCGATAGGGCACAATCTATGTTCCCGGGCATATAATCTTTAGTCCATAGTTGATAGACCATAGTCCATGGCAGAAACGTTAATGCCTTTTTACTATGGTCCATCGACTGTGGTCCATGGACTCCCTCACAGCAACAAAGCATCTACATAGTGCGCGTGCACGATACCGTCGCAGGGTGACCAGGAAAAAACGGTAAAGCGGCCATCCTGTGAGGAAACCAGTGCAATGCTGTCGTGCTGGTTATATACAAACTGCGCCGCCGAAAGGTGGCGGGTGCCGCCCAATTGCGAAGGCTGGATAATTGTGCCTAAATTTCCGATTACTGGCTCCGTTATCAATACCTGCCCAACCGGAACACCGTTGGAGGATAACGCTATCTTGGCGCCGAATGCCAACAATTCGAACCGGTCGTTAATGATGGTTGCGCCGTCAACCGCCGTCAGGCCCGCTATGTGCTCAACCGCGCGGTTAACATCCTCCTGCCATAGGGCAAGACCCTCCTCGGGGACGTCCTGCTCTATCAATAACCTCAGCTCGTCAAACGCAGGCGTAACTGGGTAAGTAATAGGGTGAATAATAGAATCGCGCCAGGCTTCGTCATCGGCAGGCACTACCAGTAATGAACCGCCATGCCCATGCACCCGCATAGACGCAGCCAGTTGAACCAGCACATTTACCGAATCGTTCCAGCCCGACGGTGAATTATAATCGAGCAATGAAGTGAGCATTGCGGGGCAATCGGGCAGGCTTTTACTTTCCTCGTCAATAAGCTTTATCTCATCGCCCTTTAATACGGCTACGTTGATGAACTTACCAAAGCCATTGATGCGACGGTGTTTTATCACCAGCAAGCCGGGTTCTATCACTTCCAGCACCAGGCAGCCATCGGGGATAACGCGTGTGGTTCCCCAAACGTACAGCTCGCCATCGGCATCCCAAACACCTAAGTGTATTCCTGAGCGCTCAACAGCGGGGGCAAGCTTTGTTAAAATGTAAGGAGTAAGCAATATCGGCTCTTCAAAAACCAGCGGCTGGCCTGCCAACGCGGGTGGCAGGTACGCGAGCGATATTTTTGGCGATCTGCCTTCCTCCTTTCGAAGGCTGGCCCAGAAGGCAACATCGATGAGCGCACTGATCACCCTTATTGACGGTGCCGGAGCGAGGCCTTTCTCGCCCTGGCGGGCCGCCGTTTCCAGCACCCGTGCAAAGTGGCGTTCAATAACCGGCGCCGATGTAGCCGCTGCCTGGTAAGCTGATCTGTAAGTCATAAGTTAAAACAGGATCGTGATGTTGCCGCTAAAATACCTTAAATCTGGTTCGATAAAATAGTATAATGGAAGTATTACAAAAGTATTACGCGGCAACACCAGGCCGCAGATATTAAGGCTTAGCCTAAAAAAGGTTTTTTTCAACAATGCGGGGCGATGTAACAAACCAAATATTTAATTTTAGTTTTGGCTTTAGCTGGTTTAATGCCCCTATATTAAATGCGTCAGATCGTACTGAAATTATTTTTGCCGTTTCTGTTTATCCTGCTTTCCCTAAAAGGCGTTGCTCAAACTTGTACCGGAAGTTTGGGCGATCCGGTAATTAACCAGGATTTCGGCTCGGGGACAAACCCCGGCCCGCAACTTGCAGCCGGAATTACTGATATGGCCTACACCTCCAATAACGACCCGCAGGATGGTAGTTACACCATAGCCACTAGTCTTACCAGTGCCAATAATACCCACCCGCAAACCTGGTGGAATGTAGCCGCCGACCATACCGGTAAGCCAAACGGGTATATGATGATTGTTAACGCATCCTATCAGCCCAGCATTTTTTTTAACCAGCAAGCCAGCGGCCTGTGCCCGAACACGTATTATTTCTTTTCGGCTTACATCCTCAATTTAATGATCCCCGGGCCGATAACAGCCACCTACACGCACCCCGACATAACTTTTTCTGTCGAAACTACAACCGGGCAGGTCTTAACCACCGTTAATACCGGAAGTATCCCTACCACTAGCAACGGGCCGCAATGGGTGCAATACGGCGTGCCTTTTACCACACCTGCAAATGTTACTGATGTGGTTGTGGTGATGACCAATAATGCGCCGGGCGGCAACGGGAATGATTTTATTTTGGACGATATCACCTTCCGCGCCTGCGGGCCCATCATCCAGGAGGGCTTTTCATCGGTGGGCGGTTCAAAAAACATGAGCCTGTGCGAAGGCGCCAGCGCAAGTATCGCCATGCAGGCCCAGGTAGTAAGCAACGGTACGCCGGTTTACCAATGGCAATCAAACCCAAACAATACGAACTGGAAAGATATGCCGGGATATACATCGAACGCGGCAAACGTGCAATTTGTAAACGCCAAAGCGGGCCAGTCTCAATACCGGCTTGGCGTAGCTAACGGCTCGGCTATCAGCGATGTGGCCTGCAGGGTTTATTCGCCGCCGCTAACAGTTTATGTCAATCCCCTGCCTGTTGTGCCGGACATTGCCGCACAAACCGTGTGCGAAGGCGGACAACTACAAATTACCGCAACGGGCGGATCTTCGTACACCTGGACAGGCCCCGGCATAACGGCTGTGACCCAAAACCCACTAGTGATCAATAGCGCAACCCTTGCAAACTCCGGCACCTATAGTGTTGTAGCGACGTCGGATAGCGGCTGCACGGCAGCCCCCGTGACCGCTAAAATCACGGTTTTACCAAAAATTGTACCGGTGGTAAGTGGTAATGTGACCATTTGTGCCGGGGAAAACACCCAACTCTCCGCGTCCGGAGGCACACGGTACCGATGGAGTCCGTCAACCGGCCTTGATAATGACACCATCTCCAACCCAAGCGCAACGCCGTTGCAAACAACTGCTTATAAAGTAAGCATCAGTAATGGGGCATGCGTCGACAGCAGCAAAATTGTAACCGTTACTGTAAACCAAAACCCGGTGGCCGGCGCCGGTAACACGATCTATTTGTTCGAGGGGCAATCGGCTATTTTACAGGGAAGCGCACTGGGCGATAATATCACCGGCTATTACTGGACGCCGCCAACTTTTTTAAGCGACCCCACATCACTTAACCCTATCGCATCGCCAACGGATGATATCACCTATACGTTAACCGTCGCATCGTCCACCTGCGGCGCCTCATCCGGCAGCGTTTTTGTAAGGGTTTATAAAAAGATCACCATACCAAATACCTTTTCGCCGAATGGCGACGGTATCAATGATCTGTGGAATATCGATGCATTGATCACCTACCCGGACGCGGCGATCCAGGTGTTCGACCGCTATGGACAACAGGTATTGCAAAGTACGGGGTACGCTAAATCATGGGACGGAACCAATAACGGCAAACCACTGCCGGCGGGCACTTATTATTACATCATCGACCTGAAAAACGGCACCCCAAAGCTAACCGGGTGGGTATTAATTGTAAAATAGTTATTATGAGCCGGTTGCCTTCGCTATCAAGGCTTTAAATCTTTAGTTTTGGATTTAACAGTTAAACAGTACTTGTGCCCATGCGGCCATTAACTTTAAAGCTTTCGGTATTGCTGATGCTCGTGTTGTCCGCGCGGGGTGCCTATGGTCAAACTTGTAACGGCAGCCTTGGCGACCCGGTGTTTAACCAAACTTTCGGTGCCGGCACCACTCAACTGCAGGTTGGCCCGCCACTGCCTGCGGGAGTTACCACATTGGAGTACACAACCGACCCTTGCGGCGCAGGCGGAGGGCAGTACGGATTTCCCAGTTTTATGCAGGGTTGCCACCTGGACACCTGGCATCATCTTAATAATGACCACACTGGCAATGCCTACGGATACTTTATGCTGATCAATGGCCCGCCGGGGGCGCAGGTGGTTTACAGCCAGAAAGTAGCAGGCAGCACGCTGTGCCCTAATACTACCTACGAATTTACCGCCTGGATAATGAACGTACTAATATTAACCCCGAATACGACGGACTGGGTGGTACCCAACCTGACCTTTTCCATTGAAACCGCAAGCGGGAAGGTGCTTGAATCGGTGCAAACAGGTGACATAGCCGAAACCACTACCCCGCAATGGAACCCATATGGCGCCTATTTTACTTCTCCGGCAGACGGATCGGATGTTTATGTGAAAATTTATGACAACCAAACCCAACAAGGCAACGGAAATGACTTCGCCGTGGATGACATTGTGTTCAGGCCCTGCGGCCCGATCATAAATGCAGGCTTTGATGTATTAACCAGCGACCCGGTCCGAAATATCTGCGCCGGCCAGCAGGCTACCTTTACCATGGTAGGTGCGCAGCAGGGCTATGACAGCCCGGTTTACCAATGGCAAAAAAATACCACCAAAGATAGCACGAGTTGGGTAGACATACCAGGGGCCACTACCACCACTTTAATTCAAACTTTGACCAATCCTGCGGCAGGGGTTAATCAATACCGGCTCGGCGTTCAAAGCAGTGCAAACACCAGTGCTGCCTGTCGTATTTATTCGCGGGCCTTGCGTGTAATCGTAAACCCTTATCCCGATGTTGGCACAATACCTGCTAAATCGGCATGCGGCGGGCAATTGCTGCAGCTTGTTGCAAATCCGGGCGATAGTTATTTATGGACGGGACCAAACGGCTTTACCTCGAACGTAGAAAACCCGACGGTTACATTTTCGGCAGCACCCCGGGATGCCGGGGTTTACAAGCTTACGCTTACCGTGAACGGTTGTTCAACAACAGATTCAACTGTTGTAAAAGTTTACAGCAGTATAAACCCCGCGATAACCAACGATACTACCATTTGCCAGGGCAGCACAGTAACGCTGTCAACGGCGGGATCTACCGACGCAAGCACATACGCCTGGCGGTCAGCCGATGGCACTGCAGTCGGCGACCAGCCTTCAATCAATGTCACCCCGGCACAAACAACCATGTATACCGTAACCCTTGGTAATGGCGGATGCTATGAAATTGACAAATCAGTCACCGTAACCGTCATCCCAAAACTGGTGGCCAGCGCCGGGCCGGCCAGGAGAATTACGTCAGGTGAATCGGTAAAACTAAACGGGGCCGTCACGGGAGCCGACGTGCAATTTTATTGGACACCGACTGACTATCTCGACAATCCCCAATCATTAACCCCGGTAGCAACCCCGCCCGACAATATATGGTATACCCTGCATGCTGCTTCTCCCGATAATTGCGGCGTGGATACCAGTAATGTATATGTGCGCGTGTATCAAAAAATTACCATCCCTAATACGTTTACGCCAAACGGCGACGGCGTGAATGACTATTGGGATATTAAAAACCTGAATACCTATCCCGAAAGTTTTATGCAGGTTTTTAGCCGTTATGGTCAGCCGGTTTATCAAAGCAACGGTTACCCAAAACCATGGGACGGCAGACGCAAAGGCCTATTTTTGCCGACCGGCACCTATTATTATATCATCGATTTAAAAAACGGGATGCCAAAGCTAACCGGGTGGGTTTTGATCGTGCGTTGATTTTTGAGCTGATGATCTTCAGACTTTCAGCAAGCTAAAACACTGATCGGCGATTTCCAGCTCTTCATTGGTAGGGATCACCAGGATGCGGACTTTTGAATCATTATCGCCAATATCCCGGAGCTCGCCTGATCTTGCGGCGTTTTTTGATTGATCCAGCTTCAAACCAATGTAGTCCATATCACTACAAACCATTTCGCGAACAAGGACATCATTCTCACCTATCCCGGCAGTGAACACGATCGCATCAAGCCCGTTTAGTGCCGCAGTATATGAGCCGATATATTTTTTGATACGATATGCAAACATCTCAAAGGCGAGTATGGCGTTAGGATCGTTTTGATCATAAAGTTTCCGGATATCACGCATATCGCTAAAGCCGGTCAGGCCGGTCATGCCGCTTTCTTTGTTTAGCACCTCGTTAACCCATTCAACGGTGTATCCCAGGTTCGACATTAAGTACATCACGACCGATGGGTCGATCGCACCGGAACGTGTGCCCATGATCAGCCCGTCCAGCGGGGTCAGGCCCATACTGGTGTCGATACATTTGCCTGCGTCAACTGCTGCCATGCTGCTGCCATTCCCCAGGTGAATGGTGATCACTTTTGCCTTTGGGTTATCCAGGAAAGTCAGCGCTTTCGCTGAAACATTCTTATGACTGATCCCGTGAAAACCATAAACCCGTATACCTTGCTCGCTGTAAAAATGATTTGGAATGGCGTAGCGAAATGCCTTCTCCGGCAGTGTTTGATGAAAAGCGGTATCGAAAACGGCAACCTGTTTTGCCCGTTTAAAAAGCTTTTCAGCCACCACTATGCCCTGGTAGCTGCCCGGGTTGTGCAAAGGAGCCAGCGTAAACAGCAATTGTATTTCCGTTTTAACGGTTTCGTCAATGATGACGGGCAGAGTCATTTTTTCGCCGCCGTGAACAATGCGGTGGCCAACGGCATCTATTTCATCGGGATCATGGATAACGCCGATCCCCGGCTCAGTAAGCAGCTTAGCAGCTTCGAGCATTCCAGCCTCATGGCTGGCAATTTCAACAACACGATTGATTACTTGTTCTCCTTGCCCTGAATAAACCTTATGGGTTATTGCTGCGCCGGGCATGCCAATCCTTTCGACCAGGCCGACGCAAACCGGTTGCGAAGCCGGCATTTTAAACAACTGGTATTTGATAGAACTGCTGCCGCTGTTAATTACAAGTATATTCATATCAGGGCACTAATACTGCCGGCGCCGGCTGGCTAACTTCCTGGCTTTGTATGGCCGTAATAGCTACGGTATTAAAAATGTCTTCTACCGTGCAGCCCCGGCTCAAATCGTTAACCGGTTTTCTCAATCCCTGCAGCATTGGGCCTATTGCGAGCGCACCAGTTTCGCGTTGTACAGCTTTGTACGTATTGTTACCCGTATTCAGATCGGGAAAGATCAGCACACTGGCCTGTCCCGCAACTGGCGAGTCGGGAAGCTTTTGTTTGCCTATAGCCGGGTCAACTGCGGCGTCATATTGTATCGGCCCTTCAATTTTCAAATCGGGGCGTTTTGTTTTGACGATATTGGTTGCCCTGCGCACTTTCTCAACGTCTTCGCCTACACCCGACGCGCCTGAAGAGTAGGACAGCATAGCCACGCGTGGCTCAATACCGAAGTGTTTGCTGGTGTCGGCCGATGAAATGGCGATCTCAGCCAGTTCTTCGGCAGTTGGGTTGGGGTTTACCGCACAATCGCCGAAAACGGACACCCTGTCCTCCAGGCACATAAAAAAAACAGAGGACACCAGTGGTGTTCCCGGTTTTGTTTTGATGAACTGCAGTGCAGGCCGGATGGTGTGCTGGGTGGTGTTTACTGCGCCGGATACCATACCGTCAGCATCACCTTTGTAAACCATCATCGTGCCGAAATAGGAAACATCGGTCATCAGGTCGCGCGCCATTTCCAGTGTTACATCTTTGTTTTTACGCAAATCGTAAAGTGTTTCCGCGTAATTTTCGTAGTGATCAGATCCGGACGGCTCAATAATTTTTACGCCCGCCAGCTCTGCCCCCAGGCCGAGCCGTTTAATCGAGTCGGTGATTTCGGCCCGGTTGCCGAGCAATACAGTATTCACCACATGCTGACTGGTGAGCCTGGCCGCGGCCTTCAATATTCTTTCGTCTTCGCCTTCCGCCAATACAATGGTTTTTAACTGGCGTTTTGCCCACTTTACCAGTTGGTATTGAAACATGTGCCTGGTTATAGCTTCCGAATGGAAGGTAACAATGCTGTTTTCAAGTGCAGAAACATCCACAAACTTGTTAAACGTATCGATAGCGAGCTGTATTTTTTTAGGATTGTCTGAAGTGATCTTTGCTTTGATGGCGCCGATCCTGGCGCTGGCCTGGAAAGTTCCCAGGTCGACGGAGATGATCGGCACCACATTGTGCAGCCCCTCAATTAGCCGCATAACCGGCTCTTCGGGTTGGATGCCTGCTGTGAGTATCAAACCGGCAACCTTTGGGTAACTTGACGATAAATTGGCCTGCAGCGAACCGATGATGATATCGCCACGATCGCCTGGGGTGATGATCAGCACATTCTCTTTAATATGGTTTAAAAAGTTAGGCAGCTGCATCGCACCGGTAACAAAGTTATCGGCCTGGTTGCTCAGGTAATCCTCCCCAAACAGCAGTTCTCCGCCCAGGTTTTCGTATATTTCTTTGACAGTCGGGTTTTGCAGGCGATTGTCCGTTGGAATTACCGACAAAATGGTTTCGGCGGGCAGCTGGTTGAAAAGCAGTTCGGTTACTGATTTTACCTGCTCAGCCGGTACTTTATTAACGATAATGCCCAGCACCTGTACATCATTATCCTTAAAGTTGTGCAGGAAGTTGAGGCTTTCGTTAACGATCTGGGTATTGGTTTTGCTTTCGCCCGAAACAACAAGGATAGCCGGGCAGCACAAATTTTTGGCGATCATCAGGTTCAGCTCAAACTCAAATGCCACGCCTTCGCTGGTAAAGTCGCTGCCCTCTAAAACCGTAAAGTCAAAATTTTCTTCTATCTTTTTATACTTGCTGATGATGGTGTCGATCATCTCGCCCCGGCTTTCCGTCTCGATGAACTCCAGCGCTTCCTGTCGCGAAAATGCAAAAGTGTCTTCGTACTGAATAGGCAGTTTAAAGTAATCAAGGATGGTTTGAATATGAATATCCTTCTTTTGCTTTGGGTCGGTATTGATCACCGGTTTAAAAAAGCCGATCTTCTGTGCCTTACACAGCAGCATATTCACCAGCCCGATCGTAATTACCGATTTGCCGCTGCCTGGTTCAGCAGATGCCACAAAAATTGTTTTGGCCATTTTTTAGAAAATATTTCCCGTCGAAAATTACCGATTTATTTACCGTTTAAGACGCAAAGTTACGAGTTATGCCTGCTTGTGTCGAAAACCGCAGTTCTAATTTCATGACATGCCAGCAGAATACTTTTCAGCCTTTGCTGCAATTGCGAATATTCCTCAATCAGATCCAGTCCAAAATCTTTAGAGGCATGGGTTATTAAAGGCTGTAACCGGCGCAGATAGTCGGTAATGTCCGTTTTTAATGCCCCATAAGTTTGTGCGATATCACCGATACGGGCGAATTCCTCAACCCGTATAGTATCAGACTGCTGCTGCCCGGTGAGTTTTATTAAAAAATCGAGTTCGCTGTCTAAAAAATCCAGGTCGGCTATCCATTGTTTACTAACCAGGTAAAGTTCCTGCAGTTCGGTATCCAATTCGCCTTCTTCTTTTTTTGTTGTCATGGCTTTAATATTTGATCTCCAAAGCTGTGGAAATTATTACGCCAGGTGGTTGACAAGCCTCAAAGTAATAAGTGATCTTCGTCAGTTTTTGCCAAAAACCACAACGGCCCGGGCGCACTGATAAAAAGGCAGCACGAGGCGTTTAGTTGTAAAATATGACAAAGATCGATCTCATAGATGACCATTGTCATATTTATCGGATGTAATAGCTATTAAGTTTGTACCAGTTAAAGCCCTGTGTTTTAAAGTCAAATTTGTTTTTATGAAAAAGAGCTCCATTATCGGGATGTTGGTTATCGCGATTGCGATCGCCGTCATCATCAGCACCTACTCAAGCACCAGCACCTATGGCACATTCGTGGAAGCGAGTCAAAGTAGTGCCCAATTGCATATCGTTGGCCGGCTCGACAAATCCAAAGGGCTTTTTTACGATGCCGCAAAGGATGCCAATTATTTTTCGTTTTTCCTGAAAGATAAAAGCGGGCAGGAGCGCAAAGTAACCTATACCGGTACCAAGCCACAGGATTTTGAAAAGTCGGAACAGATCGTCGTTACCGGGCAAATGGAAGGAAACGATTTTCATGCCACCAATATCCTGATGAAATGCCCATCCAAGTATGTACAGGAAAAGATATAGCTGAAAAGTTATCCCTTTGCCGACTCCACGTAATTTTTAAAATTATCTAAAATAGCCTGCCAGCCTCCCCGCTGCAACTCTATGGGGTTTTCGTTTTCCGCTTCAAAGCTTTCCGTTATACTGGTCGCGTCACTGCCGGCGTTGAATAAAACTTCGACTTTTCTATTATCGCCTAATGTATATTTGATGAGCTTGTTTTCAATAACTTCATCATATACTCCGCCGAAGTCGAAGCCAAAACTGCCATCTTTGGCTTCCATCCTGTAACTGAATTTTCCGCCTTTACGCAAATCGTTCTCTGCTGAAGGTGAGTGCCAATCGGGTGAAGCGGTGTTCCAATGAATAATATCACCTGGAGTGGTGAAAAATTTCCAAACTTTTTCAACCGGTGCATTTACAGTGGCCGCCACTGTAATTACAGTATTTGCTGTTGTGTCCATATTTCTTTTGATTTAACAGGTCAAACTTAGCACGAAAACTTAAATTCGGCGGCGTGCAAAAATGCCAACTTAAAGGTGTTTTTATGACATCCCCTTTAGGCGGCAATCAATTAAATGTAAAGCCGAACTGCAGGTTTAACCCAATGGAGCTGGACTGGCTGTTTCCAAAACGGGCCGGGAGCGACATGGCTACAAAATAATTTACATCTTTTGTGCGCAGGTAAACCTGGTTAAACACTGGCGTAAAACCGTAACGGCCGTTGGTATCAAAAGCAAGGCGGGTAATAAGGGTAAAGCCGTGCTTAAAACGGAACATGGTGCCCGGGTCGAATAAAATATCATTCATTTTGCTGGTTCCGGTAGGGCCATTGGTAATTTTAATATTCGGCGTAAACTCATAGCTAAACCCGAAGTGATCGCCGTAAAGCACATTTACACCAATGGGAAAACCGATTGTTGTCGAAGTGCTGTTGAAATTAAAACTGGCTCCGTCGGAAACCGTCACCAGGGGCAGAATGAAACTGAGATAACCAACCGCGCGAGGATAGCCCGGTTTTACAGATGCCTGCATGGGTGCCGTAGTTGAATCTGCCGGGTGGGTCACCGCTTGCCCTATCGTTTTAGACGGCGCCGCCAGAGTCATAATGGTAATTGCCGGCGATGTGAACAACAGGGTGCGGTTTTTTTGGAGAAAGTGTAAATACTTTTGCATGATTTTATGTTTTGATTGATGAGGTTGACAATGTAATTTTAGGCGTGTATCGTTATTTCTTTAAAAATATAACGATAGCTAAAAAATTTTAGATTTTCAAATTTTTGGTCTCTTCTGCCAAAAATGCGGCAAAACGTTGCCTTAATTCGCGGTGATAGCTGATCAATTCGCATGCATCGTCAGTGATCGTTGATCCGCCGCCATGTTCGCCACCGGTACGGGGAATAACCAAAGGCTTTACGGACCTTTCATTCAAGGCATTCACCAGCTCCCAGGCCTTTTTGTACGACATCTTCATGGCTTTAGCTGCTTCGCTGATCGACCCAGTTTCGGCGATCCGTTCCAGCAATTCAACCGGACCCGGGCCAAAAAAGCGTTTCCCTCCCGACTCAAGCCACAGGCTTCCGTTTACCCTTATCGCAGGCTCTTCTTTTAATATGTCTTTTATTGGTGGGCGCATTTGTTGTCGGTCAAGGATACGAAAAAAAACGAGGAAATATTGAACTGGAAAACTCATGGCCTTCATTGGCAACCCTCGCCCCATTTGCCGGGCAATAAAATGCATGCCGTCCATGTCGGCTAAAAAATGAGTAAAATCCCGTTTTAAAACGGTTAAAATTGCGTATAACTACGCTGCCTTCCAAGGGTTTATGTGTGTAGCTTTGAATGACCCGCTTACGCCGTAACTACCATTATTCATTAAACGATCTTTTCTTTATGGCAAACGTTATCTACCACACAAACGGCAGCACCACAGGAAGCGTGCCCGTTGACAGCACCAATTACAGTGCAGGCGCCCCGGCAGTCGTACTTGGCAATACCGGCAGCCTGGCCCGGAACAGCGACATTTTTGCTTACTGGAATACCCAGGCCGACGGGCTGGGCAGTGTCGTCACGCCAGGCGCATCCGTCACCTTACCCGGTGTCGGCAACTTTGACCTATATGCCTGGTGGTACACCACTACGGGACTTACCGCGGGCGGCGCCACCACGCACATGCAGTGTTGGTACGACCCCGCATTAGCTACGGCCGCAAATGGCAATATAGAACCCGGACGCACCAATGCGCTGATTGCCAATGGTGCGGGCGGAATCCCCGTTTGTGAAAATGATTATAACATCATGAACAACTGGTTTGGGAATATTGGCCTCCCTGCCAGCTTTTTCCCTATCGGCCTTTATGTGGCTAACCTGGGGGGCGGCGCCAGCTGGGGTTCGGGCCCTCCAATTACTTTAAAACCCGGCGGCGGGGGCTCGAACAGCATTCGCGACCTTATTGTTGCTGAAGTGACTGAAATGTTTATGTACCAGCAAATCCTTTTGGGCCTGCCTAACCAGGGATGGGGAGACAATAGTTCGGAGGAGAGTAATGGCGAAGGCCTTTCGCACTACCTGATGGAGCAGTTCCAGATTGGTGATGGCCGTCCGCCGGGAGGCTCCTTTAATGCCCCGATCTGGCTCAACAGTTCGCTGCCTACAGGTACGCCGGGAAGCACCCGGATTGGCCCGGCGCCCACAAATTACGATTTTGGATCGCGCCTCGACTATGCAGGCCTCACCATCGGGAATAACGGCAATACCCCTGCGTCAGGGTGTTCGGTGCTTTTTCTGTGGTACCTCACTACGCAGCTGGGATTTACGCCTGCACAGATATGCCAGGCCGCGGCGACAACTATAAGCGGCGTTTACCGCAATATGACAGGAGACTCCGGCGACCCGTTCCCGCTTTTCAAGTCGCTGATAGATAATGTTTTCCCTGAAGATGTGCAGTCGAACATCCCGCCACCCAACAGGGATAATCCATTCCCGCTTGCTCGGCTCTCCTTCTGGGTAGATAAGAGCATGTTTGGAAGGGACGAGGTGTTGGATGTTATAGCCAGCAACATGGGGCGTTGGGAAAATGCTTTTTGGCTGGTACTGGAAGGCTTTAACAAAAACACCTATAACAGCTTAGGGGTGAGCATCACTGCGTTTTCAGGCACGTTTAAAACCAGCATACCCGGTATACAAATAGTGCCTAATGTTACTTTACCGGTTAAGTTTGAAACCAACGATCCTAATATTCCCCAGCGCATACGGCTGGCGTATGATATCATCTTCGTGAACAATGCTGAGAACGACAGCCTGAATGCATTCCCAATGCCGGGAGATATGCCGGTGACGCTGGAACTCGATACCTCCGTAACTATAGGCGGCAATGTTATCACCGGTTCCGGCGCCTTCACATCATTTGAGTTGATTGCTGGCGCCGATCCATATTTTACCAATGTTAACCCAAATACCGAAAACGATTATTGGCTGAGCCAGGACCTGCGGGTATTTACCGTAACACCTGGTATTGATAATTCGCCATTTGGAACGGTTGCTGCAGGTAAGCCGGTATTGTCTCCCAGTGATAATATTAACCTTTACCCGCAGGCAGGGTTTCAATATGCGCAGGACCTGCTCACCTATCTTAACAACAACTACACCACGCCGGCGCCTGGCGGCACCGACCCCTTCCTGTCTTTACCCGGCAATGGCACAGCTTTCAGCGATGCCTCTTCCGTTGCGCAGTACCATTTTGGTCCACCACCGTTTAACCTGCCGTTTTACCAGAACTATAGTTTCGCAATAGCCCGTGTGCGGCTAAAAGGTACTGCAGGCCCAATGGGTGCAGCCAACGATGTCAGGGTGTTCTTCCGGTTATGGAAAGCGCAGACGCCTGATACGGATTTTGGCAGTACCGATTATCCAAGCAACCTTGACATGGCCGGGTTCCCCGATACGCCGCTGCCGGGTACCGGCAACAGCACGATACCGCTCTTCGCAACCGGGAATTATTCTTCCAACAACGATTACGTGGCCGGCGCCAACATTAACCGCCGTAACGTGCAGATTAACAGCGGCGACTCGGCATGGGCCTATTTTGTATGCTACCTGAATCTTTTTGATCCTTCCAATACGGTTAACGGCGAGTCGGTTGTTGCAGACTGGCCGGTTGGTACGCATCACTGCCTTGTGGCGCAGATAGCTTATGACCAGGCGCCCATCACCAATACGGGTATCACCCGCAACCCTGAAAACTGCGATAAGCTGGCCCAGCGTAACCTGCAGCTAACCTATTCCGACAACCCGGGTATCCCGGCTACGCATCGTGTGCCGCAAGCATTCGACATCGTGCCGAGCAAACCCTTGCTGAATATACCAGGCAGCCTGTTTAACTACCCCGATGAACTGATGATCGACTGGGGAAGTGTGCCCGTTGGGGCTACGGCCAACATCTACTGGCCTCAGGCAAATTCGGCTGATGTGATAAGTCTCGCCAATTCGCTGTATGGCACCCACCTGATCGCGGCCACTGATGCACATACCATACAAATGAAAGTAACCAATGGCGTTACTTACGTGCCGGTACCGGTAGGCAGCGGCGAAAATTTTGCCGGTTTGTTTACCGTGGACCTACCCCAGGGAGTGGTGGCAGGGCAGGTGTTCAACATTATCGTGAGAAAGATAAGCACCCACGGCAGGCGCGACAATGTGGTTGCCCTGAACAGCCAGTCACATGCTGCAAACAGCAAGGCCAAAGCAAGGAGAGTAATGAGAGCGGAAAACGACGAAACCGGTGCAGCGTTTGCAGTGCTGGAAAAGAGCGCTATTAAAAACTGGCGGTACGTAACCGGGACATTCCAGGTCAGGATACCGGTAACCACGGAAGAAGTGATGTTACTGCCGGAAGAGAATACGCTGGCAATAATGAAGGCCAGGCTGAATGCGATGTCGCCGGGAAACCGCTGGTATCCTGTGCTGCAACGTTACCTGCAGTATATTGTTGCGAGGGTAGACGGGCTGGGCGGCGATGCTGCTGCCATTAAACCATCATTTAACGGCATAGCAAACCAAAAAGCTAAACCGGGTGAAACTGAACCTCCGGTTACTAAGGACAGGTGCTGCCGCGAAGTGATCTGGTTACTGGCATTTACCATAGTGCTGTTGTTCATCCTTATACTGATTTTGATATTTAAGAAGTAAAGGGACGAAATCGGCTTACCAGCAATTCACTCACCATTTCGCCGATGAGCGAATTGCTGGTTCCTATTAAAAGTATTTCACTCTTAGAAGCTGTTTAAAAATAACTTGAATTGATTTTTCATTGCCGTTGACTTCAGTCAACGGGTAAAAGTCAGCTATATTAATGGGCTTTAGCCCAAATTATCTGGCGTGTTTTGGCTAAAGCCATTGGTTCATTTGTCATTTGCCCCGTCCCGATCAAACGTCGGGACGGCAATGAATATTGCGATTTTTAAACAGCTTGTTAATAATAAGTTTCTTAATTGAGAACTCCGGGTGATTCCACTAAAGCCTCCTGATATCCTAATCGAAAATTGTTTGATTCATGATGATTAGTTTTCTTAATTGACTATATTGCAAATCGATTTAGCAAGCCGATTAACATCATTAATGAAACACTTTTTCCTCCTCCTGCTGGCCTCGGTAAATTTACTTTACATTCAAGCCGTTTATTCACAATCGATACCTGCACAAGCCAGCAGCCGGCCATGGAATGCCTCATGGATAGCGGCTCCAATGGATCCCGGTGTTGAGTATGGTGTATACTATTTTCGTAAAAGCTTCGACCTCGCCGTTAAACCTGCGTCCTTTATTATCCATGTCTCAGCAGATAACCGCTACAAGTTATATGTAAACGATACGCTGGTATCGCTCGGCCCTGCCCGTGGTGATACCTATTTCTGGAACTACGAAACGGTTGACATTGCTCCTTATCTCGCCGTAGGCAAAAACTCCGTATCCGCGCTTGTTTACAATGAAGCGCAGTTTCGCCCCGAAGCGCAGATCTCTGTGCGCACTGCGTTCATTGTGCAGGGAAATACAGTTAACGAAGAAATACTGAACACCAACAATACCTGGAAGTGTTTGCGCGATGCCGGGCGCGGGCCTGTTCCGGGCTATTTTTTTGCGGCCAGCAAGGGCGAAATGGTGGATATGAATCAAACCATAAAAGGCGATTGGGCCGCAATAAATTATGACGACAGTGCCTGGCCAAATGCTGCCAGGGTGATGAACGGGACGCTTAAGGGCATGAGCTGGGGTATCGACTGGGCATTGGTGCCTTCGACATTGCCTGCAAGGGAAATGACATACCAGCGCATCCCAAAATTGCGCAGTGCGGTTGGCATAAGCGTTCCGCCGGCCTTTCCCGGAGAAAAGGGCCCGATAACTATTCCCGCTAATACAACCGCTGCTTTACTGCTCGACCAAACATTTGAAACAAATGCTTATATCACCTTAAAATTCAGCGGCGGCAAAGGTGCGGGGATTTCGATGGGCTATGCCGAGGCCCTTTTTGATAAAGGCAGCCATGGCACCCGCAAAAGCAATCGCGACAGCATCATCGGTAAGGATTTTATAGGGCGGATTGACAGCCTGCTTGCCGACGGCAGTACAGGGCAATCGTTCACCACGTTAAATTTTCGCACATTTCGTTATATCAGGCTGATCGTTCACACCCAAAATGACCCGCTTACTATTGATGATCTTTACGGCACCTTCACGGGCTACCCTTTTAAACGGATGGCGACATTTAACACTGATAACACCGAAATAAAACAAATACTGGATATCGGCTGGCGGACGGCAAGGCTCAATGCCTGGGAAACTTATACCGATTGCCCTTATTATGAGCAATTGCAATATATTGGCGATACCAGGATACAAGCACTTATATCGTACTACAATACCAGCGACGACCGGCTGGCGAAAAATGCACTTACGCTGATGGACCATTCCCGCATCGCAGAGGGTGTGACCAGGAGTTGTTACCCAACCAAGGGCACGCAGATCATCTCAACATTTTCGCTTTGGTATATCTGCATGCTGCATGATTACTGGATGTACCGCAACGATAGTGATTTTATAAAAGACAAACTTGCGGGTGAAAGGGATATCCTGAGTTTTTTCAGCAAATACCAGCAGGCGGATGGCTCGTTAAAACATACGCCCTACTGGGCATTTGTTGACTGGGCCGGCAATTTGGCCGGGGACGTAAACGGCCCGGACGGTAGCGCGGCAATATACGACCTGCAATTGCTTTGGGCATACCAGTGGGCGGCGGAAATGGAAGCCAAAATCGGCCTGCGGGATTTTGCCGTTATCTATAATCAAAAAGCGGCGCAATTAAAGGCTACCATACAGCGCAAGTATTGGGACCCGGTTAAAATGCTGTACGCCGACAACATCGAAAAATCGGGGTATTCGCAGCATGTTAATTCATTGGCCATCCTTACCGGGATGGTGAGCAATGCGGATATGCCGGCAATGGCTAAAAAGCTGCTGAACGATGGTACATTAACCCAATGCACCATTTATTTTAAATATTACCTGCACCAGGCATTGGTAAAAGCCGGCCTTGGGAATGATTACATGAACTGGCTGGACGTATGGCGCAACAACATCAAAATGGGCATGACCACCTGGGGCGAAGTGTCCGATCTGCAAGGCACCCGTTCGGATTGCCACGCCTGGGGTGCAAGCCCCAGTATCGAGTTTTTCAGGACCGTTTTGGGTGTCGACAGTTATGCACCGGGTTTTGCCAAAATAAAAATTGAACCACATTTGGGCAACTTAACAAAGGTAAGCGGCGAGATCCCCCACCCGGCTGGAAAAGTTGACGTAAGCTATAAGTTAGAAAGCGGGAAATGGAAAATCAACATCAGCATACCCGGAAAAACATCGGGAATACTGGTTTGGAAAACGAAGACCTACCTGCTAAAGGCGGGAAATAATTCATTTTTGATCTAGTGTCATGTCAACCTTGAAATGACGCTTAGCCTTTACAGCGGATTTTAACTGCTTGTAGTAAACCGGATAAAAAATGAGTTTTTGACTGTTGACAAAGGGTGCGTGGCCGGCATAATGTTA
>OLLK01000018.1_pt1 | contig 145717 bp, 129 predicted proteins | sample 1604531 | NCBI WGS metagenome assembly OLLK01 (sample SAMEA104055722, study PRJEB20765) | soil metagenome | isolation source: soil | reverse complement strand
GCGAGCAGCAGCCGCTGGCGGGCGATTTCGTATCTTTTTTCGGTATTGTCCTTTTGCAGCTTAAGGTTGTCTGCCTTGTTTTTTTCGGCATTGTAGCGAATGAGCGCGAATTGGTTCTTGGCCGCGTTCCGTGCGGTCTGCAGGCTGTCGCTGAGCAACTGGTAGCGGTTAAAATAGGTCTTCAGGGTCCGCGGAGGCCCGAGCCTGATCAGCTTCTGCAAAGCTTCCAGCTCATCGTCCGGGCTATGGAGCTGGCGGGCAATGGTATACATATTGCGGGCAAAAAATAAGGCGGAATCGGGGTGCGAAAGGCTGTAATAGTCGGCTAAATGGGCAAAGCTTGAATTTTCCCCCCAGCGGTCGTTTGCTTTTTGACGGATTGCAAGCGCCCTGGTCAACTCAGGGGCGGCGTTATAGCCGGGTTCGCTAAGCCATTTGGTGGTAGCTATATTCGTCAGGATCCGGGAATAGGTTTCTTTCCTTGTCGTTTGCGCTATGATAGACTGGTAGATGCGCAGCGCTTCGGGATAAGCTTTCTTTTTCTGGCAGGCCAGCGCTTTATTGTTCAGAAAAGAAAGCTGAGATTTTTTGTCCCGGGCGAATTTAAGGGCCAGGTCAAAGAAACCGGGCGCGGCATTATAATTTTTCAGGTCAATACTGGTCAGGCCCAATTCGTTGTAGTCCGAGGCGAGGCAACGAAGGTCTTTTTGTTTTTCAGCGTCCAAAAATGTCAGGGACCTCGACAAGCTTTCCTGGGCGCCGAAGTAATCTCCTGCATCTGATTGGATCACGGCCATGTTGTTGTAGGACATGGCGATCTGCATGCTGTCTTTCGAGCCGGTAACCACTTTGTTGAAGTAATAAAAAGCAGAGTCGTCCCGCTTGTCTAAAAAAGATTCGGCTTTGTTATAATCCGGTTCCTTTGAAAAAGGTGCCGGCGGCCTTCCCTGCCGGCAGGCAAAAAGCCCGGGCATGATTAGCAGTAAAAGAAAAGGCAACTTTTTCAAAATGTTTTTTAGCTAAAATAAACAAATCAAAGCTAAAAAAATAAGGCAAGATTGCTCTTGCCTTATCAAAACTTGCATTAACTGCCGGGAGGAGGAGGCGGCGGGTTAATGCCTGGCGGAACGTGTTCGCCGTCACCGCCTGTATCCATGGTCACTACAGTTGTGTCACTTTTATTACTGTTATGGTTGTGCGCCGGGCATGCGAATGCCATAAAGAGCGCAAAAATTAGCTCAAACATTTTTTTAAAATTTAAAAGGTGAATAACTCCTGCCGCCGCGCCCCGAAACCGATCAGGGAGCCGTACGGCAGACCAGGTAAGAAGCGCTTCTTACATTTTTGGGAAGTTTGAGCATCGAACGCGGAAGCCGGTAACCGCTTCCCAAGCCGGATATCTGCCGCCGCGCTCTTTGCCCTGATTTGAAACCGGTTTGTATACCGTCCTGCCAGCTATGCAGGCCTTAACCGATTTCGAAAGCAAATGTATAGCGCTGTAAGTGGCTTACTGGCAGCCGGTTCCGGAAATTCCGTTCATTCCGGCAGTATTCCGGAAATGCGTAATGAATTCCGGAAAATCCTTTAGCTTTACCTTGAAATTATTTTCTAAAATGTTTGATGAATACAAAGCGGGTGTACTGCAGGCCTATAAGCATAAGAAAGCTGCGAACGCGCTATCCCCTAACCTTACCCGTTCCACGCCTGCCAAACTTCGGGCCGAATGCCTGGAAGTATTTAACAGCAGGTTCCTAAAGAAAGATGAATTAGCGCTTAAATCATTTTTCGGGTCCCGGGATGATGCTACGGGGTATGTTCAGGCGATCCGGAAATGTGATGTCGATAAATTCAGGCCCTTGGATAATTTTTTAAAAGGGAATACTACCGACAGCGAGGATAAGAATATTGAGCTGCTGGCATGGCTGATTGACTTTGAACCCAGGCCCTACCGGTTCGGCCAGACCTATCTACCGGCAACGGCGAACACCAAACCGGTGATAACACAGGTTCGGCAGGACGTGACGCCCGTACCGAAAAGCAATAAAAATATTTTTCTTTTGTTAATCGTGCCGGTGATCATCGGGATCGGAGTTTATGCCGTGTTTTATCACCCTGCAAAACCAGGGCATTCAGCTAACTCCGTCGTTTCCGGCCCTGAAAAATGCATGTACTGGGCGGGAGACCATTACCAGGCGGTTTCCTGTAACCAAAAACTTGGCGACACGCTGGAGATTGCGCTTGACCCTGAAAAGATCGTGCACTTCAAAAGGATCACAACCCCGGATACCCTTACCGCAAACTCACTGGGGAAAGTCTGGTACATCAAAATAAACAACCATTTAGAATATTACACTGCTGCAGGTTTTCACCCGACGCATCCCGACAGGAGGCTGCTGCCGCTGAGTAAATATATGCTCAACAAGTATGTCCATCATTGATAATAAAGGCCGGGCGGAAGCTTTTTACTTCCCCGAATATGGCAGCAGGATCACAAAAACAGATATCGAAAACGCGGTGCTCCGCATTCCTGTAGGGTTAAAAGATCGGTTCCCGGTGACGGACACGCAATTAACCATCTCTTACGAGGGAAGGGAATGGACCGTTCGATATACTAAAAGGCCCGGGCGCTTCGACATGCTTTCTCTGGGAAGTGATTTTATGGACAAATTGCAGTTACAGCCAGGGGGCAGGCTGAAAGTAACCCGGCAGGCGGAAAATAAATTCCTGCTGGAAAAAGCAGATTTTTTACTCAGCAGGCAGGAAACGGACAATATCGGATTTGAAGGTTTGCTTGCCTTAAAAAGGCGCTATTGGGAGACCCTCAAACTCCATCCTTTTCCGGCCGCGCCTGTAAACGGGAACGCGGCGGAGATGATCCATTATTTCAAAAGAAAAATAAATGGCCTGAATGAGGCCATTGGGCCATACACGGGTTTATCCGTATTTGAGGCGGCTAACCGTATTGCAACCGACCTGGTTATAATCAACGGTGTTTTACAACTGATCAAAGAACGGCCCGAGCTAAACGGGCTAAAAATCACGGTCCGGCTGGGCAATAGGCATGAAGCAGGCAAGGGTGACTTTACGATAGGCGACAAGGAGGGCGAAGCATTTAATGTAGCGGCGAGCTTCTACAAGGCGAAACTGCGGATGACGGATAACAAATGGAAATCGGGCAAGCCTATATACATACTGGTAAACGCGGAAGTGTTTGACGAAATTAAGGGCGAAAACCTGCGTGGCGACGTCGTTAAAGTGGCGGGCTGGGATTTGGAGTAAGCTTGGCTTAAAACCCGGCGGTATAACGGAATGAATTTTCCGCTTTTCGGGCAAATAATAAGGAACGTTATCTAAAAAATGATAATATTTACAGCGGCCTGTAACATAAACTGGAATTCACAATTAACAAATGGACTATTTCGACTTTAAGAACTTAAACCTATTTTTAAATGAAGCCGGCAAGACTTACCAAACGGACAGCCCGGGGGCCAAATGGTATTTTGATACAAGGGGGAAACTACAGCATCTGATAGACTTGCTCTCCACCAGGTTAAAAGTCAAGTTTACCAATAACTACAATGAAAAGCCCAACCGCCAGGGCGGCCAGGGAATGCCTTTCACGTTGAAACCATATATCCTCGCCGGCTTTGTTCCAGATAATTTTAAAAGACTTGGAAAGAACGCCTTCATTAAACTGAGTTTTTACATCGATGGCAAAGCATTATTTTTTGAAACAGATGTAGACATTAACTTCTCAGATCGTGATAACCCGTTTCTCAGGGACCGGGATAAATTACAAAAAGACACTTATAACTCCCTTCCCGTTGACCAAAAGTTCCCGGATAACTGGGAAGATCTGTTGGACTTCATCTCGCCGCTCATTGAGGAGGACCTCGCTTATTTTGAAAATCACTTTGGCAAAGGTAAAACCGGTGCCGCAAAAAAGACAATTTCTGCTAACGGATACAAAATGAAACAACCGCTCAACCAAATCCTTTTCGGGCCGCCGGGAACAGGCAAAACCTATGGCACCATTGAAAAAGCACTCCATATTATAGATCCTGCTTTCGACCTTTCCAAACATACCAGGAAAGAGGTGAAGGACGAATACCATAAATATGTGTCGTCAGGGCAGGTAGTATTCACAACGTTCCACCAGAGCATGAGCTACGAGGATTTTATTGAAGGCATCAAGCCGGTAACCACACCGGAGAACGAGGTGATCTACCTGGTCAGGGATGGGATTTTTAAGTCGATCTGCACCAAAGCCCGGGAAAGCCGCATCAAGACGAACAATTTTGGAGAGATATACAAAAAGTTCCTGAAGGAAATCGATGACAGCCCCGAAAAAAAGCTGGTTTTTGAAACGCTGGTACAGTCGAAGGAATTTTCCGTTTATAAAAATTCAAAAGATAATATCCGCTTTCATGCCAACACCGAAAAAGCCTACGAAGCGGTGATCAAAAAGGAATACCTCGAGCAGTACCTGAAAACCGGGGAAACGGTTGACTGGCCGCCTTATGTAAAGGCGCTGGGTAAATACTTAACAGACAAATACAGCTATACGCAGTCAGAGGTGGATGAGGCGGCTAAATATGTGCTGATCATCGATGAGATCAACCGGGGCAACGTATCGCAGATCTTCGGCGAACTGATCACACTGATCGAGGAAGATAAGCGGCAGTCACAGGACGAATCACTGAGCGTTGTTTTGCCCTATAGCAAGGAGCCGTTCGTAGTGCCGGAAAACATATACATTATCGGCACGATGAACACCGCCGATCGGAGTGTTGAAGCCTTGGACACAGCGCTCCGGCGCAGGTTTGATTTCGAGGAAGTCGCGCCCGATCCTTCGCTGATTTCCCGGTCCGGCAAACTGAAAGCCAGCAATGGAGTGCTGGACAATATCGACCTGGCGGCGCTTTTAACCAGGATTAACAACCGGATCGAAAAGCTGATCGATAAAGACCACCTGATCGGCCACAGCTTTTTTATGCAGGTTGATACCTGGGACAAGCTGGCCGATGCCTTTCAAAATAAAATACTGCCCCTGCTGCAGGAATATTTTTATGGGGATTTCGGCAAGATCGAACTGGTGCTGGGCGCTGGTTTTATCCGGGAGAAAGAGACGGTTAAAAACGATAAGCTCTTTGCGAAATCAAAATATGATACGTCAGGGCTGGACCTGCGGGCTGTTTACGAACTGGTGGATTACAGCCGGCCCGTCAGCTACTTGCTGAAGATCGACGACAAAGATGTGGAGATGAATTTCCCGGAGGCGATAAAATTATTGATGGCGTAAATTGGAGAACCGCGTTAAAAATATCATCACCGTTTTCGAGCACAGGTCGCTTTACCTGGGTGATACCGTGAGCGGAATCGTCTTTGATGAAGATTTACTTAAAGCGATGCAGGCATTCTACGGAAAGAAGGGCGTGCCCTATTATTCCCTGCTCAATAACGGGGTCCGGTTCAACGAATATGTCGGGGTTATCCAGATCGGCAAAATGACGATCGAGGTTTTGCCCAAGGCGGATAATGACGACTCCGGTGAGGCCGAATGGCGCGGGGTGCTGATCGATATGCTGCGTTCTGTCGGAATTTTTAAGATCCATGCACCGACCAGCGCCGCCCTCCGCGTTAAGCCGAATTCGATCCTGGACCTCTATATCGAACTGTTTATACAGGAAGCCGAACAGCTGCTTCGGGCGGGTTTGATCAAAAAATACAGAAAAAAGGATAGTAATTGCGGCGCACTGAAAGGTAACCTGCTATTTGCGCAGCACATTCAGAAGAACCTGGTGGATAAAACGCATTTTTTTACGCGGCACACGGTTTATGATGTTCATCACCATTTACACCGAATCCTTTACAAGACATTGTTGCTGCTGGACCGGATCAATACGAATGTTGCTTTGCGCAGCCGGATAGGCGTCCTGCTGCTTGATTTCCCACCCCAGGAAGACCTTAACGTTTTTGATGCCACCTTTGAAAAGCTGGTTTTTGACCGCAAGACGGAGCCCTACAGAAAAAGCATAGAAATAGCTCGGCTGCTGCTGCTGAACTACCATCCGAACGTTAACAGCGGCAATAACCACTTGCTGACTTTGATGTTTGATATGAATAAGCTTTGGGAACGCTTCGTTTTTACCAGCCTCCGGGAATATTTCAGCATGGACAATTTATATTCGGTCACGGGCCAGACCTCTAAGTATTTCTGGAAGCCCCTGGGTGGAGTTCGCTCTTCCATCAGGCCCGATATCGTGATCCAACCAGGTTCAGGCGACGCCTGCTGTATCGTACTGGACACCAAATGGAAAAACCTGAATGGTTACAACCCTTCGCCTGACGATTTAAGGCAGCTCTATGTTTACCACGAATTCTACAATGCAAAAAAGGTGGCGCTGGTCTATCCGGGCAAGTTCAAACCAGTAAAAGGCACATATTATACCAGGGATGAAAAACCGGGAGAAAAAGAATGCTCGGTGATGGGCATCCGCGTGCTTACCATTATCAGGGACTGGAAAACGGAAATAGGTAAAAATATTTTAAGCTGGGCCGGCAGTGATTAGCGAAAACCTTAACTTTTTCGGTAAGACTCGATTTTGGAGTTTTCTACAATAACACCGCCCATTCCCTTTTCGGCAAGAAACACCTCGAGTTGCCTCCGGTTCACCTGGTGATCGGGACAGTTAGGCCCGAGGATAATTTTGTTTAAGCTGAGCGGGAAATGGCCTTTACTTAAATCAAATATGGCAAACCTGCTGACAATGTGATCCGGGCTGCTGACAATCCAGCTGGTATAGTCGGCCGGTACATGGGTGTTTTCCATATATAAAAGCCTGATTTCGTCTTCTATTGCATAATCCCAGCTCTTAAAAAAATGCTTCCAGGTATCCAGATACCGCATACGGAACCGGATCCGGTACACGCTGCTGAGTGTCGTGATGAACCTTTCAATAATATCCAATTCCAGGTGTCTTCCCCGTGCCTGCGCATAGGACACGCGCCGGACGATCATATTTCTCGACTGTTTGGTACTGTCAAAATCAAACCAGAGGCAGACTCCTTTGGTATCTTCTCCGTACAGGCGGAACATGGTCAGGTTGTCGGTCTGCTGCATGGTGGTGCAAGACGAAATAAAATTCTTATTCATCTGCTGCAATTCCGCCAGCGTCAGGCTATTTAAGGGTTTATAAAATAGCTTAATGTATTTATCGGCATAATCTATTTCGCCCCGGTCGTTCATCGCGATATCCGAAGCCAGCCGATACGAGTTTCTATCGATCAGGATGAAAAGTGACTCCAGCGTAGTATAACGGCAAACCCGGGTATCCGGCACTTCCCGCAGCAAACTGCGAAAAAACAAATGTTCGGTATCGTCCAGGCCAAGTTCAGGATTAGATTTGAAATGAAAAAAACGGCCGTTCGCGTTATAGACGATTTGGGTTTTAAAGTTGGTTTTTTGCGCAAAATCCATTAGCGCCCGTTTATGCTCCAATTCTGATCGTTCAATGATATCTTTAAATACCGTTTCTATTTCCTGCAGCAAATCGTCGTTCGGCGCCGACTCATCACTTTTTCCAAAAAAACGGAACAGGCTATCAAACGCTTCATTTATGACGACATCCAGCTTGACAAAATCAAATACCCATACCCGTTGGTTGTCCGTGAGTATTAAATAGTCGACACCAAGCAGGTCGAAATACAGTCGTCCCCGCTGAATATACCTTTCGAATAGTCCCGGGCTTAGCTTTTCAATGATCTGCACGACCATATAGGGATAATTCCCCTTAAGTACCATGAAGTCCGGGCGGGCTACGGCATCAGGAGCCTGGGTATAAGCTGAAATATCGGGGTCACGGAGAACCGAAAAGACATTATTCAGCTGATTTATACTAAAATACTCGGTGAGCGACCTGAAAAATTCATCTCCCGAAGCGGATCCAAAGTTGGGCATAGGCTGGTGTGTTGCGTCTAGGCAAACAAAACGATTTAATTCCTGATATCAAAATTCATCTGCTGTTGTCCTCAGGTCCCTGTATGGAGAGCCCTTAAATAAAATGCTATGGTGTTTGCTGTCGTAAGCGAATGTCCATTCAGAGGTCCGGTCCTCTTTTGGTATTCGCTTACCCTCGCACCCGAAAGTAAAATTGATATCGTAAAAAACCCGGAATTTGCCCGTTAATGCCGCATAGTCAACCTGGATCCTGTCGATCGTAAAGCACTCCAGTTCGGGACAACCCGAATGTATGCTATTTTCTCTTTCAATAGCCGTTTTCATGAGCTGCCGGTGCTCCTCCAGATTAAAGGTCTCCTGCAATAAAATTTCCATATCAAGGTCTTCCTGTTCCAAACCTTTCGCGTCTTCACTGCTGATTTCTATTTCAAATGTTTCCATAATTTTTTCAGGCGAGATAAAGGCTTAGTAAAATTTGTACAAAAGCGACGATGCCAGTGATCCAAATCGCTATCCTTGCAAGTTTTATGGCTCGTAGGGACAGCTTCTCCGATTGCGTGGACGCCTGCCTGGATTGCTCCAGTGCGTCATAGCTCAAAAGGAAAGCCATCGCCTCCGGCTTGAGGTTATAAACCTGTCCGGTCCGGAAATCGGGACGTGAGCCGTCTCCGCCGGTATAGTTGGCCATAAAAGCGTTTCTAAAAGCCGTTGTATAATATTCGAAATGTGGTCCGGATAAAAATAGAGCTTTCTTTCATTAAGGTGATCGACCACGGTCTGGGGATGTACTTCTTCGTAATGGCTGCCATACCTGAGCAGTTCGATATATGCGTTTGTTTTCATACGGGTTATCGTTATTTATGGAATGGAAATACTGACCAAACCTGTGCAAACATGATGTAAATAAAAACGGCGAAACCTGCCAAGAAAAAACCGATCGAGATGATCAGCCATACCTTTTTTATACCATTTATTTTTTTTACTGCCAGCTGTTTTTCATAATCCGTGTACGCTTTATAACTCCGGGGGAAAATGCCGGCAATCGTGCTGATGATCACGCATAGCCATAAGATCAGGGGTGCCAGCAAGAGCGCCTTCGAAGCCGGGTCGGAAACGAAAGCTTTGTTATTCAGGTAACCCTGCAGTATCTGGGAATAAAGTGAAATCGTAATTGCGCAGCTCGAGGCGATATATTTAATCGCATCGACAAGTACATCGATAATTTTCTTTTGTAATTCGTCGTAGGCCTCGGACTTTGGGACAGCTCCGGCAGGAGGTGTGCCCTGCAGCTTTAAATCCGGTATTGAAGGAGTGCCTCCGGAAGTCTTTTTTACCATTTTTTATTTTTAAAAATATCGATCAACCCGCCTATGTCCCCGCCTTTGGCAAAGTAACTTCCGAGAATCATTTTTATGCTTTCTTCAGTGAGTTTTATTTCGTTTAGGGTTGCGCAGTGTTGGCAGAAGAATTTTAATTCCACGTCGCCCGCCTCCTGTTCCATACGCATTACGGTTTCGTCCTGCGGTTTCGAAAAATCGCTGTCGCGTCCGCATTTAAAGCAATTGAAGGTTAATGTTTGTCCCATGTGATAATGACTGGTTTTTACATGTAAATATACCTGTATTTAATGGATTCGTCATTGCCAAAATTATTCCACCTTTCTGGAAAAACTTCAAACAACGTTTTTGTTAGGATCGCAACACTACCTCCCCGCCTCCTCCTCCACCCTCTTCTCAATGGCCGCCTTACATTCATCCAAATACCGCGTATACCGAAGCCGCTTCCTGCCAGCAATCCCCTGCCACCGCCTGTGCGCCTTCCCGATCTTTACCCCGAAATGCCGCTCCAGCCATTCCACCACCTGCGTGATCGACACGTTGCCATTGTTCAGCTGCCCGGTCAACCAGATGCCGTAAGCGATCTCCACCAGGTTGATGGTCTCCCCTGTCCATTTGATGACGGGCCCCTTCCCGCCATCAGGGTCATTACCACCGCCATCGCTGCCGCGCAGCCCGCCGATCTCCTCATCCAGCCAGGTCTTGAGCCGGTCAAGCGCAATAAACTTCGCCCACAGAAAATCGCCGTTCGTGGAAAATTCCGGGCCGGGGTCGGTGAGTACCGGCAGCAGCGAATCCATCGGCCCGGCGCCGCCTACAAACAGCTTGGTATCCAGTTCGGCAGCATCCATCAGGTAATACTGGTACCAGTAGCGGTGTTCGCCTAAGTATTCATGTACCTTGTTGAGTTCGGCCTGGAAATAGTCAGCGAGCATAGGATCGGTAAGTGGCGGGCGGTGCATAAGTACCATGGCCTGGTCGATCAGGAATACTTGTTCGCTGACGAATTTGGGTTTGATGGTTTTGAAGAATTCGATTTCGTCGGCTTCGGTTTCAAAGGGGTGCTCAATGATATAGGCTTTTAGTTTTTGGACGGCGTCGCGGATGCTTTGCATGGCGCCGGTGAGTTTGTTCATGGGGATGATGCCCATTTCGGCGTAGAGTTCAAGGTCTTCCTGGAGGTCGTTGTAGAGTTTGTCGGTATATTTTTTCAGGTCTTTCATGTCCTTAAGTTTTTGGCAAAAGAATTCCTGTACGGTGTTTTTGCCGTTGGTGATGTTCAGTAAATTTTTAAATTGTTGAACCCGGTCGGGTTAAATAGGCGCGGGACATGCCTATTAGTAATCGAGGTACGACTAATACCCATACACATAACAAAACAAGCCCGCGCTTTAGCAGGCGTTGCACTGTTCTCTGTGTATTTTTAAAAATTAGTCGTTTTCGATTTACGAGAGAGCGAACGCTGTATTTTTTCTATATGTTAACTATAGTATTTCTGTGTTGTATTTTTCATTTTATTTACGCTTTAAAGTTAATCATTTTTGTTTGTTGTTGCCAGCGGCTTGCCAGACGAGTTCAATGAGCTGGGCTACGGTGCTGATCATCAGTTCGTATTCTTTTTCATTACTGAGGTCGATGCCGGCAACGGTGCCGGTTTCAGCGGCGTTGTGAAATACGTTATAATAAATACCGCCGACGAGCAGGGCGATCACCGCTTTGATGCTGTAGCCGGAATCTTTGAAATGATCGTCCGCCAGGGCGAGCAATTTGATGCCTTCCGCTTCACGGGATTCGGATACGGCGCGCATGAGCGGGTTGGCTTCGCTGATCTGCCATAAAATGATCTTCTGCATTTCCGGTTCATTTTTAAAATAACGGAACTGTTCCTGCAGGGTCTTGATCAGCACGTCCTTCAGTTCGCTTTCCTCGGGCAGGGCTAAGTTCTCAAAGTAGGGGAGCCAATAATCCTTTTGATGGATATAGGCTTTCAGCAGGTTTTTCAGGCCGCCGAAATAATCATAGATCATCGGCTTGCTGACGCCAGCCTCGGCGGCAATGCGGTTGATGCCGATGCCCCGGTGGCCTTTTCCGGCAAGGATGCACCCGACGGCTGCGATCAGCCGCGCGATAGTTTGTTCTTTATTTCTTCTTTTGCCCATTATTTAACGTTTGTTGCCGCGAATGCCCATTCAATGATCTCGCCTATGGTTTTGATGACCGTGTTCCTGTCATGTTCCAGGTTGACGTCGATGCCGCAGACCGTGCTCTTGTTCGTTTCTGCATGCAGCACCAGGTAATAGATACCGCCCAGCAAGAGGGCGATCACGGCCTTGAAGCTGGTGCCGGAAGGAATAAAGTAAGGGTTGGCTTTGGATAACAGCACCGCGCCCTTTTCTTCCCTCGCTTCCGAAACGCTGCGCATCAGCGGGTTTTCCTCGCTGATCTGCCAGAGGATGATCTTCTGCATCTCGGGATTGGCCAGGAAGGAATGGAAGTTTTCCTGCATCAGTTCGGTGAACATGGTTTTGATTTCCTCCTTCGTTGGATGATCGTTGAGTTGAAACCTTTCGAAGAAGGGCGGCCAGTAATCCTTTTCGCGGATGTATGCTTTTTCAAGGTCAACCAGTCTGCCGAAATGGTGGCGGATGGCGCTCTTGTCCTTGCCGATATGCCGGGCGATCTTATTGACCCGCAAACCGGTATAGCCGCATTGTTTCAGAATCTCACCGATTGCATTCAGCAGCTCCCTTTGGGTTCTTTCCCCATCCCTGATCTTGATCTTCTTTCTCGGCGTTGCCATTCTTTAGTTCAATTATTTTTTGCGGATATGCAGTTTTTGGTCAACCCATTCAAAGGCGTTGAGCACTTTATCCATATGTTCAATCGTATGGGTGGCCATGATACTCATCCTGATCCTGGCGTCTTTCCGGGCGACGGCCGGGTAACCGATCTGGTTGGCATAAACTCCTGCCTCCAATAACAGCTTGCAGGCTTCGGCATTCAGGGCCGGGTCGCCGGTCATTACCGGCACGATTGCCGACTGCGAATTGCCGGTATCGAAACCCATAACATTTAATCCCCTCTTCAAATAATTTATGTTTTCCCATAGTTTAACTTTCCATTGCGGCTCTTCATCAATGAGATCAATACTTTTTAAAATGCAAGCCGAGGCTGGCGTGGCCGTTACCGAAAAAATATGCTGCCGGGCCTGGAACTTCAGGTAATTTATCAAATTACTATCAGCCACGACATAGCCGCCTAAGTGGCCGAATGTTTTGCTGAAAGTGCCGGTAATGATATCCACTTCTTTATACAGGTTGTATAGTTCGATGACCCCGCGGCCGTTTTCGCCGATCACGCCTACGCCGTGCGCGTCATCCATGGCTACGTAAGCGCCGTACCGTTTCGCCAGTTTCACCACCTCATCTAGTTTACAGATGTCGGCTGGCTGAGAATACACGCCGTCGACGATCACCATCCGCGTGCGGTAATGGCCATTAGTATCCTGTAAGATCCTTTCCAGTTTCTTCATGTGGTTATGCGGGAACGTTTTCATATTGGTGAGTTGGCAGCCCTCGTACATGCTGGCATGGACGCCCATGTCTAAAATCGCCAGGTCTTCCTTTTTTAACAGCGCCTGCATGGTTGCGCTATTGGCGGTATAGCCGGTCGTGTAGAGTATAGCGCTGTCGCGTTTAAAGAACCTCGCTATTTTTTCTTCAATCTCCCGGTGATAGCTGATATGCCCGCCGATGGCGGGTGAGGCGGCTGCGCCGACCCCGTACTTTTCGATACCGGCGATGGCCGCAGCCTTGACAACCGGGTGTTGCGTAAAGCCGAGGTAGTCATTAAATACCAGCGCCACGAATCTCCTGTTCGGGTTGCCGGGAAGATCCAGCTCAACTTCCGGCATACAGCCGCTGAGGCTCTCCTGCCGGTAGTTCCAGTGCCCGCGGCTTTCCCAATTGTTGACATACTGGCGAAAGAGGTCCGCCGATTCCCAGGCATTGACGCCGGGAATGTTCTCGAAATCTTTAAAACTTGCTTTTTCAAAATTAATATTCATAGTATATAAGTTTAGGTAGTGAAGTTAGGCGTGGTTTTTACCCCAACCGGGGTATTAGCGGGCATTATTTCGTATTGTATTGCTATTATTAATTAGAAAGATACTTTCATGTAAAAAAGCATGCCGGCTCCCCGGGATGCCCAACTAAACTAAATCTAAATCATCGGTAAATGATTCAATCAAACAAACAGCGCTGCCTCCCGCCGACGAGCGCGCTATTTTATTAACTATTAACTGACGTTTTCATTAACTACATGAAAAGTACATAAAGAACGAAGCGTAATTTCTTCTCAAAGGCTGTTTTTTCACACCTTACTCAATACCCTGTAACTTAGCAGCCGCACGTCGCCACTCAGGTAACCTTCTTTCAAAGGCTCGTCGCGGGACAGGTCGGTGCCCATATATTTTTTACAATTATCCGGAAAGATCGTGATCACCGGCCTGCTGCAACCTGTCTCGCGCTGGAGCTTGATCGCACCAGCGAGGTTTGCCCCGGAGGAGATGCCAACGCCCATGCCCAGTTGTTTGCTGATCTTTTGCGCCATCAGGATGGCATCGCCGTCGTGTACTGTCACTACACTGTCCAGCGCTTTAAGGTCGGCGCTTGCCGGAACAGCTGTGTCACATATTCCATATATCCGGTGACGGTCAATGCGCTCGATAGGTTCCAGCGGGTGCACCTTAATTTCCGGAAAAAGTGACCTTAGGTATTTGCCAACTCCTGTTACCGTCCCGCCGGTGCCGACGCCGGCGATGAACGCGGCGGGTTTGATCTGGTCGAGTAACAGCGAATGGCCGATCTCCCTGCCGGTCATGCGTTCATGTACTTCCGCCTGGTAGGTGATTGCGAATTGCCGGGGCAAAAACACGCCATCATAGTGTGCCATTGCCTCGGCGATACCGATGCTGCCGTTAAAACCACCGCTTTCTTTACTGACCAGGTGCACTTCCGCCCCATAACCGGTGATGATGGCCCTAAACTCCCTGCTGATCCAGTCGGGCATGATGATCTTTACCCGGTTGCCCATGGCCCTGCCAATGGCGGCGATGGCAATGCCCGAATTGCCCGAAGAAGCTTCCACGATCAGGTCGCCGGGTTTCAGTTTGTCCTGTTCCTGGGCCTTTTGCAGGATATAAAGCGCCAGCCTGTCCTTGATGCTGCCTGTCATATTGTACTGCTCGCACTTGACCAGCACCTCCCGCGAAGGTCCACCTCCATAGGTATAACTAATGGCAATAAAGTCCGTATTGCCGATCAGTTTACAGAGGTTGTTGACCTGGTTATTATTCGCGTTTTTATAGGTTTGGGCATAAGGGTTTTGCTTAGGAGGTGGTTACCGGTTGTAAATGTTCGATCATGTCATTGACCATCGCACCAAGGTCATATTCCGGATGCCAGCCCCACTCTTTCCGCGCGTGGCGGTCATCGATGCTCATCGGCCAGCTATCGGCGATCTGCTGGCGGAAATCGGGTGCATAACTGATGGTAAAGCCCGTAATATGTTTGCCGATCGCTTCAGCTAATTGTTTCGGCGTAAAGCTGATCCCGGCCAAATTGTAAGCAGTCTTCACGTTCATCTGTTCTTTTGGTGCTTCCATCAGTTCCAAAGTTCCCCTGATCGCGTCGGGCATATACAGCATGGGCAGGCAGGTATCACTATTCAAAAAACAAGTATATGCTCCAACTGATAATGCTTCATGAAATATCTCCACCGCATAGTCGGTCGTGCCGCCGCCGGGCTGGCCCGTAAAACTGATCAGCCCGGGATAGCGGATGCTGCGCACGTCCAAACCGTACCGCTCCGCATAATATTTGCACCATAACTCTCCTGCCACTTTGCTGATGCCGTAAACGGTTGCCGGGTCGGTCAGCGAAGATTGCGGGCAGGCGGCGCGTGTAGAAGCGGGGCCGAAAACAGCAATGCTGCTGGGCCAAAATACCTTTTCGAGTTCATGTTTCCTGGCGGTTTCCAAAACATTCAGTAGCCCTTTCATATTGAGTTCCCAGCTTTGCAGCGGCTGTTTTTCACCGCTGGCGGATAATACTGCCGCCAGGTGATAGATCTGCGTGATGTTATGTTTGCTGACGATCCAGTCGAGGCCTTCGGCATTGAGGACATCCAGCGTATAATAGGGGTTTTCTAAACAGGTTTTACCCCGGTCATGGATATCGGTGGCAATGACTTTTTGGGTGCCATACTTATTTCTTAAGGCGGCAACGAGTTCCACGCCGATTTGGCCGCAGGCGCCCGTCACGAGTATTTTTATGTTTTTTTCGGTAGTAGGGGTCATAATATCGTGTAAAGTCCGCATTTATTAAATTGATATAAAGCCGGGCCATTTATTCCGACTTTAAAAAGATTTTGGGGCTTAAAACCTGTTTTAATTAGGTGCGGGCATATTGGATGTGGGCAATGTCAATCTTGCCGTAAACAACTTTAAGTGTCGCCTTACCATTCCGATACACCACGTTCCCAAACCCCGTATCCGTCGATAAAAAACTCGTAAAATCGCCGACCTTACTATCCAAATACAAGGTCTTCGTTACCGCGTCATACCTAACGCCGGTTAATGCTTGCAGCAGCGAATAGCTGGACAATGCCCTTGCATACCAATGCCCGCATTCGTATTCATCAAAAGGGTTCCGGACAGTTCCGTCGTAACGTTTACGGGTGGTTCTTACAATGTTCAGGCCCTCTTTCACCTTGCCTTCAAAGATGAGATGACTCGCTACTTCATATTCGATACCGGTCCATACCTCGTTGCTGTAGACAAATGGCAATGATAAGGCGCCGCCTTTCGGCCAGGTGCACAGTAATAAGCCGCCTTCATTGCCTAAAGCGAAGGTGGAGCGTTGGGGGTTGCTAAAGTCGCCGAGGTCTGTCTTGTAATTGTATTTATAAACGGCATTCAGGTGGCTTTTGATCATTTGTTCATTTACGGTTTCCGGCAACCCGCAAACGAGTGCCATCCAGTTGCCGATCACGCCGTCGGACAAACAACCTTTACCATATTGGTATTTAGGGCCTTCGGCGTTTAACAGTTCCCTGGATTCGGGTGACAAGGGCTGGGCCGGGCCTTCGGCGGTATTGTGATAAACGAGCGGGTCATTATGTAAGCCTTTCCATTGGATGTTTTGACTGAAATACTCGCCGTTATACAATTTGGTTTCCATAGCCTTTTTGCCTTTGGCAAAAAGCGAAGAATATAAATCAGTGTTCTGATTAAGGCGTTTGCTGATCTCCATAAATGCTTCCAGCGCACCTAAGTAATAGCTGGTGGTATAACCGTCGGCACCCCAGAATTCTATATCATAAGTATTATGATGGGGCTCCACGGGAGTGCCGGTATGGTCAGGGTCCCAGGTTTTAATGCAGTAATCCATGCTGACTTTTAATTTAGGATAGATGTTTTTTAACCATTCGTCACTGCCGGAAATCCGCCAGTCGCGGTAGGCGCGCATGATGCTCCCCAATTGGCCGTCTGCTGCTGGCAGGAAAAGGTATAGGTGATTGGGCCGTCAACGACGTTGGGCCACATGATGGCTGCCGTGGTCATGTGGTTTTTGGTGATGGCTTCCCAGATGGTTGGTGCTTTGATGGTATTGTAATGCCAGTTCCATTCTCCCTTGCTGTTTTTGGGTTGGTTGAAGGCTATACCACTCCTGGCAGGTAAGGCGCCGGTTTCCATGGCCGCGTGTGACGGATGAGTATAGGCGGGGAATACGCTGAGGCAATAGTCGGCGTAGGTGCCCTGTTTCATCAGGGAGCGTAGATTGGGCGTTGGCCAGCTTTTGTCGAGATACATATCGGGGTGAAAGCCGTCGATAGAGATCAGGATGACGTGTTTTACCTGCGCGGAGGCAGGCAAAACCGTCGGAATAGAAATAGCTATCGCAATAGCATGAAAAATATGCTTTAAATTTTTGAGCATGAATGGGTCTTTTAGATTTTTGCTTATTGCTTGGTGTAGTAGCCTTTGATGTTATATTTAAAACCGTTCCCCGTTTGCTCAACGGAGCGGTCACAAACTAAAGTTTTGCCGTTATCTTCTTCAGTCCACGTTTCGGTGATGTTGACCTTTTGCGACTTTTTTGTCAGAGTAAATGATCGATCATTATTCCATTTCAAGGAACTTGCAATCAGCCCGGATGTTGATTTTCGCTCAAATGGAACGCCATCAAAACCAAGAGAATCAACGACAGTTGGTTCATCTTTGGATTGCTGATCAACAGTAGTGATGCTCAGGATGATTTTAGACGACTGCTGATCAACCTTGTAATAACGGGGTAGAACATATTCAGGCGCATCTCCAAACTGGGTTCTTGACTTATCGAGTATCCACATCCCTGAAAAATCGGTTCTTTGAGCAAATGCGGCTATAGAAGTATTGGCAAGAAAAAATATTATAAGTAATTGTTTCATATATGGTATTTTGAAATAATTTGGTAAAAAAGCTTGTTGATTAATAATCATTATCCCGAATTACCCCAACAGATCCGGCAACTGTTCCGCGTAAGCAAAGGGTCACGTTATGAAAGTAAGGTGTTGGCAAAGTATACGTGGTTATAAGGTTGCCGGTCGTGGCGTCACGAAACTCAAATTTGTAGCTCAATGTTGACTTGAGTGCCGGATGTTTTACAAAATTGCTGTAGGCTTTATAAGCCAGGTTGTTGGCTTCCGAGCCATTGGCAGATCCGGCAATGTCCACGCTGATTGGACTACTTCCGGGCGAAAGGTTGATAAAGCGAACACCAAAGGTGCTGTCGGCATAGGCATGTGCATAATTTTCCTTGATCAAGACATTGTCAATAGCGTTAATAGAGGTTCCGGTTAAGAAAAGGGAATAGTTGCTGTTCTTGTCTACTGTGACCGGCGCAGTAAAGTAAACAACAGCCGGAACCGCTGGTGAGGTGGGCGTGGCAGCAATTGCAGGAACTCCGAACTTAGCCTGTACCTGTCCGCTGACAATGGGCAGAAATGCGTAATTGTTATTTGCAATAGAATTATTGGCACTGACCACGTTTGGCGCGTTCATCATATTCAAAGTCGGCGCGCCGATTATCGCGTTTGTAACGTTGATAGAGCCGCCGTCTAACTGAACGGTATTTGTTTCTTTTTTGCAGGAACTAATTGCTGCAAACATCAGCAACGAAATGATTTTAATTGTCGTTTTCATATTTTATTTTTAATTGATATACTATTTAATTGTTGGAAATTGTTATTTATCTATTTCTTATTTTGTCATATTACGTTGTTCAAAAATGCCTGATCAAGCCAAATTTTTTCTCCTTTTTGCATTTTACCGATCAATTTACTCGTATAATTTGCTCGCGAGGCTTCCTTATAGTCAATATATATTTCAAGGAGCAACTGTTCATATTTTAATGCCTCGGTTGAATTTCCGGCTTTGTATAGAAGACAGGCATACGTGTCTAAGTTATTGACGTCATCAGTATTGTATTTGAATTTTGTTAGGTCATCCGGCAAAACAGTAACAATCTTTTTCATCCACTCAATTGCTGCTTTGATCTGTTCGTTAGCTGTGCTGTGTTCGAATATGTACAGATAAGCAATCGTATTAATTACTCTATGACCACCTTTTATGGTGTCGAATCTGGACATTTCTATTTGTTTTAATTTACAATCATTGAATTGAGTCCAGTATTTTTCTTCTTTTAATGAATCGATCCCATATTTATACCAGATTAGTTTGGAATTTAAAATGACCCTCTCTGCATATTGCGATGGATATGTCTTTTTGAGTGAAGTTGAAAATGCTGACCAGTCTGGGTTAGCTCTTGTTTCTTTGGCTATGGCGAACAATGGAGTGAAGGCTGTTTTGCCGATCACCTCACTTATTACGTACGATGAGTATTGTTTATCTCCTTCTATGGCATTGAATTTATCTGCCAGATCACAAAATAGTTTGAACCCTTGGTCTGATGTCTTATTGGTAAACACATATAAAAATCCGATCAAATCCATTGAATAGGACTGATCTTCAGTTAAAGTTCTAATGTATTTTTGCGCGATTTGCTGTGCCCGCGTATCACTATGAAAAATTTCGAGCAAATATTGGTTTGGGGGGGTCTTCAGTTCATTTTCATGAAGTTGACTGAAATATTGTATGACCAAATTCGCAATTTCAGATTGTTTACTAAAATTCTTGAAAAGTATTAAGTTTTGTTGGTCTTCAAATTGTTCTTTATTGAATTTTCTAATAAAATTTACCACGATATTGAGTACAGTAGAATTAGCTTGAAATTCCACCATTAGTTTTCTATTATCCACTATATTTAATTGAGTTTGCGGTATCCGGCTTAAATATTCTGAAGCAAGTTTTCCAGCAATAACTTCATCCTGATTTTTAAATGATCTTGCTAGCCCTTTTAGCTCCGACGTATCAATTTTGCCTGGCTGGTAATTTTTTAAGATGCTGTAATATTGCTTCTTAGTGTTTCGGGCATCTTCAGCGAGTTTTAAGAAATCCTTAATATCTTTGACACCCATCGCTTTATGAACAGGGTTACCTTCCGAGTCGAAAAACAAGAAGCTTGGATAAGCGTTGATCGCATAGCTTTTTTCGATGTAAGATGCAAAACCGTATAAATCCTGTACTTCGGGATTATCTTTGGGTGTTTTATCCATTTGCATCTTTAAGGAAATAAATTCCTTATTGAAAATATCACCAACTTTTTTTGTGGGGTATACATCCCTGTCCATCAATTTGCACGGCCCACACCAGGTGGCGTAACAATCGACGAAAATGTATTTATGCTCCAGTTTGGCTTTGGCTTTAACTTGGTTCCAGTTTAAGGTCCGTTCAAAATTGATTCCTTGGGCTTGAACTATGTGTACCGCTGTCGTTAGTATCGTCAACGAAAGTAGTATCCTGTATATTCTTTTATTTGATCTCATATTTTTAATTTTATTTGGTTTATCTATTTAAGGCTGCACACTCGTTTGATCCCGTTCATAACCGACCTTTTCCTGCCGGCCAGAGGCTGCGACCGGGTGTGTCATCCATTTTGGGGGCGATGCATCTTTTAGATAATAATCGAAAAATTGCCTCATGCGAATAGTCATATCCTTTGAGTCACCGTCTTCTGGGCAATGTCCGGCATTTGGATATTCCACTAACCAGACTTTTTTTCCAGAACGTTTAAGTGCAAAAAACATTTCCAATCCCTGACCAAATGGTACGAAGTCATCCTTTGCTCCATGGAAGATTAATAAAGGCGTAGTAGCCTTGTCAGCAGAGATTACTGGTGACCCGTTTGCAAATTCTTGCAGGTTTATCCAAGGAGTTATTCCCACTCCAAAAGGACTATATTGCCCTTCGTGTTCATAATAATCATAATTCACCTTACCATTATTCATTCCATCATAAACACTGATCAGATCACTCATGCCGTCTGCTGAACAAGCTGCGGTAAAAAGGTGCTCAGTATGGGTGACGAGGTAATTTGTTTCCCAGCCACCGAAACTATGCCCCTGGAGGCCAAATTTGGTTGAATCAACATAGGGACATTTGGATAAGTATTTGGCAGCGGATACGACAGCATCAACAACATTTTGCCCGTGCTGACCTTTTTTATTGAAAATATCGGGATAAAAAACTAAATAACCATTGCTGACATATTCCGGGATATCTATTCTGCCGCCAGAATAGTCGGGGACAGGGAATGAATAAAACCTATTGCTTTCTCCCTGGTAATAGGTAAAGATCACAGGATATTTTTTTTCAGGATCAAAGTTCTCAGGTTTATACAATATGCCCGTGTTTTCAGTACCATCCGGCAATTTCCAGTGGATCAGGTCCGCGGTAAGCCAGTTATAGGCCTTTTGAGGTTGAAAGTCGGACAGTTGTTTGAAATTTTTAAAATCGCTGGTTAAGAAATAGTTCCGGTATGTTTCCGCGCTTTCTTTAGTGACGAGGTATTGATCCGTATTACCTACCTTAGTGATTTCCCCGCTTGCCGGACCTGCAAGATCACCACCCTTTTCGCGTCGGCCATCTCCTAACGCATAAGGCAGCATTGGACCCCTAACCGGGTTGCGGCCTAGCCTCAGCTTCCAAATGCCAGCATTTTTGGTATAAGGATCAAACGCGGTAATCAGAATAGGTTGCTTTGGATCAATTACGGATATGTCTTGACTCACATCTGTTCTCGTTATATTTAGCGTAAATTTTTCCTTAGCACCAAGACCCTTAGTAATGCAAACCGGTGATTTTAATCCCTGGGGATCAACTTCCCAAATATCATATTTATCGTACAGGTATAACCTGTCGTCGCTTATTGACCAGGCGGCAATGCCAAAGCAACTACCCATTTTAGGGCGGCCTATTTGCAACAAATAATCGTCACATAATTCGGTTGACACCGATCTGGAAATATTTCTTTTGACCTCTGTAGCGATTTCATAAGTAAACCAGTTTAAACTTTCGCCATCAAACCATGTCACATATTTTTCGTCTGGGGAAATCCCAAGTCCGCCACCATAGGGAATTGCTGTTCGCGAACCGGTACGTATATCAATTAAACAATTCCCTGGAATATGGTTAGGATTGTAAAAATAGTCTATAGCCACTGGCATATTTGCCAATACGTAATTGTTGAAATTTTTGGCGCTATAAATTGTTTCATCAGGTTCATTTAGCTTTGTAAGTCTTTTTGAATTGAGGTTTAAACTGAACCACTGATCTACCGGCTGCATCCTTCCTACTGGTAGTTGCCCGTCTTTATAATCCCATAATTTGACATGTGCTCCATTCAGGACATTTTCATAGGTACTTATTTGGCTAGTGCGAACCCGAATTAAAACAATAGTTGCGTCGCGGTTAAATTTGATGTCTGAAATATTGCCCTTTTTTGGTAGGCCGTCCAGTGAAATAGAAATGGCTTTCTTCGTTCCTTCCTTAAAATACCAAAGGTTTTCGCCATGATCCCCTGTGCTTGTAAATACCAGGTTCTTTCCTGTGTGATCAAAGGTATAGTTTCCGGTCTTGGCGTCTTTGTCTTCTTCGATTTGGTCCACGATTTCCTTTACCTTTCCATTGGCAAGATCGATCCATTGCATTTTCCCGTTAGTTTGTTGGGCGAGCATTATTGTTTTATCTGGGCTGAAAAACCATGAAGAAACATTTACAAAATCATATTTCTTCCGGCTTTTCGGATCAATGACATGCAAGTCGCTGGCTTCTGATTTTGTTTGATATGCTATCCAGATCACGTTACCAACAAGCGCCACTTGATAGCGGACTATATAAGTCAGGCTTAATTCCTTCGCATTATGCAGGTTGATAATATGTACTTCACCGTCTGGAAGGACACTTTGATACGTCAACCATTCATCCTCCCCAACTTGGTCTGTTGAAAACGATTGCACATTGGGAATATACTTTTTACCGAAGGTGGCCAGTTCTATAAGGCAAAGGCTGTCCCTTCCTTGCACGAAAATAAGACGCTTGTTATCATTGGTAAACACTTCACTTCCGGTACGGGTGCCGGCAATTTTAAGTTCCTTGCTGCTTGAGACCTGTTTAAGCGTTAGAATTATTTCATTATTATCCCAGACGGAATAAACGGCGTATTGAGCATCGTTAGATACCTTACACGACAAATATCCCCACTTTCCAAAGGCGTTGCTGTCAATAACAGGTTTTGAAATGGGTTGTCCCGCCTGGATTTGGCTTTTTGCTGTATGTTGTATACAACATGCAAACAAAGCCAGTATGAATAATTTTTTATAGAGCATCGTCCACTAATAAATTTACAGGATAAAAGATTAGATGCCCCGCCTTTTTTCAAGGCATCTAAGTCAAATTAATAGCATGGTTTATAATTGTTCCGGGGTCGGTTTAATAACCCGGGTTCTGCTTTATTTTAGGGTCAAGGTTAATATCCGCCGGATAAATAGGATATAATTGCTGATACGAATTCCAGCTAGCCGCACCTTTTTGGGGCGTAACGGTTCCCATTACTTCATCTACGGTTCCTGTTCTTTTGAGATTGAACCATCTGTCACCCTCCGCGAATAATTCGACTTGTCGTTCGCGGGATATAGCCTTAATTAAGGAAGTTTGATCCGTAGTACCGTTATAATTTGACTACCCAGCACGATTGCGGATGACATTCAGGTCCATTAATGCGCCAGAAGTATTGCCCTGCATTGCCCTGGCTTCTGCACGGATCAGATATAATTCTGCCAAACGAAATATTGTGGTATATTCACTAGTAGCAGAAGCAGTTGTACCATTATCTTTATATTTAGCAGGATAATTCCAAATATTTATGCCATCGGAATATGTCCCAATCCAATCAATTTTTCGTTGGTCTCCTGGTTCAAATGCGTTTAACAACTGTGTACTTATTGTTGTACTGTTATACAAACCAGCCGAAGGCGACGAAGTTAATATAAATGCGATACCATCTTCGGTAAAATCTGGTGTATTAGACCCTTGATCATAATTAGGTAATTGCCAAATCGTTTCTGAACTATTTTCTTTAAACACAAGATTAAGATCAGTGCCCAAATTAAATACACCTGTGGCAGATATTACAGAATCTGCGTAAGCCTCTGCGTCAGCAAAGTGACCGGAACCCATATACAAATAAGCACGTGCAAGAAGCGCTTCAGCCGCCCACTTAGTCGGGCGTATTCGTTCTATTGTTTCCGTAGTATCCGTTGCATCTACAAATTTTTTATTCAACGCACTTTGTGCAGCAATTAAATCTTGTATAATTTGTTGATAAACTTGTTCTTTCGATGTCCGACCCAAGGATGTATTAACTTTATAGTCAGTAGTTACGACAAGTGGCACATCTCCAAAAACATTAACGAGGTTAAAATAAAAATATGCACGCATAAATTCTGCTTCGCCGGTGAGTTGTTTCTTTACCTGAGGTGAGAGCTTGGTAGCTTGTTTTAGGCCTTCTAAAATTGCGTTTTCTTGATAAATATAAGAGTAAGAGTTCGACCAAAAAAACTGTAGGCTACCGCCGGCTGCATCATCAGCTATAAGACTATTAGTGTAAATATCCTTCGAATTTTGATCCGTGGCATAGGTAACTAACTCATCTGATGATAAACCGGTGGTCCAATGTAAATTATATGGAAATACATAAATCTGAGCGTATACACTCAATTGAGCCGCCGTCGCTGTCCCATTGTCATTAAATACATTAGCAGTAACCAACTGGGTGACAGGAGGATCTATAGTAACTTGCTTTTTGCAAGCTTCTAAACTTCCTAATATAAGAAAGCTAAATAAATATACTATATATTGTGATCTCATTGCTTTAATTTTTTTTAATAATTTATAATTATTTATAGTCCAACCTCGAGTCCAATCGTGATCATTCTTAATGGCGGTAATGAAGCAGTCGATTGATTTTCCGGATCGAGCCCCCGATATTTAGTGATTGTTAGTAAATTTTGACCTTGCGCAAATACCCTGAAATTCTGTACATGCATTTTCTGCTGCCAGGATATTGGTAGACTGTATGCTAATTGAACATTTTTCAAACGGATAAAGGAAGCATCCGTTAAATTATCATCACTACCTGAAAAATTCCTTGCAGCGGTAAGAGCAGTGCCGCCAGAAGTTGTATAGCGCTGAATGCTGGCGTTATCTCCAGGATTTTTCCAGGCATTTTGCATTGCCGATGGAATATTGATATTGAATTCACCAGCTTGAAAAAAGGCTCCAGCATCATTTACCCCTGTTTGCTTCACAAACTGGAAGAAGATATCCAACGTCCAACCTTTATAAGAAAAATTGTTATCGAATCCACCGTAATAATTTTGAGTTGGAGTTTTTAAAAATTGCCGATCTCTATAGTCAATTAGCCCATCCCCATTTAGGTCTTGGAATGTATACAAACCAGTTTGCGGATCGACACCCGTATAATGATAAGAAGGATGGCTGCCAAGGATTGGTTTTCCTATTGAATAGAAATATTGATAATTTGGATTTTCCGCTAAACCGGGAAAAGAGATTAATTTATTCCTCGGGACAGTTAAATTTAATGAACTAGTCCAGGTGAGGGACCTTGTTTTAATATTTTTTGTATTTAATGTCAGTTCGATGCCAGTATTTTGAACAACTGCCGGTAAGTTAGCTGTAACAGTTGTAAATCCTGCGACAGTGGTTAAAGGTTCGCCAACTAATTGATTGCCGCTACGGTTACGAAAATAATCAGCAGATAAATAAATGCGATCTTTCAAAAACCCAAGATCTACTCCACCTTCCAATTTTTTATTTACTTCCCAACCGTAATAAGGATTGCCAAGCGCTGTAGGCGTTAAAGTACTTACACCTTGATAAGGAATATAATAGGCTGAATAAGTAGTTAAATATTTATAGTCACCTATTTGGTCATTTCCAGTCGTGCCATAACTTGCCCTGATCTTTCCGAAACTCAACCAAGAAATATTTTCATCTGGCCCATTTTTCTTTTGAAAATATCCATCCAGCACCGACAGCTCCGAAATCGCCAAACTGTCTTCCGGGGCCAAAGCGACTTGAGCCATCGCGCCTAGCAGTAAAATTCAAAAGATATTTATCTTCCCAATTATAATTCATCCGACCATAAATTGCAGAGTATTTATATTGTGAAGTGTTATTGCCGTTTATAACTAACGTAGAAGCAAAAGCTGGATTGCTTATTAACGCATCAGTAGTAAAATTACTTGCATCATACCCAATTGAGTTATATTCAATTTGTTGATGTGTCATGCCAATTAACACATCAAATTTTCCTTTGCCAATTTTTCTTTGATAGTCAATTTGTGGCTCAAGTATCCAAGTGTTATTATTAGTGGTTCCAAAGTCATTTGACCTTAGGTAAGGATTTGGGGCTCCATTGAATGATGCTGCCAGTGTTAAATCAGTTTGATTCATCTGCATACGGTTATACCCCATACTACTTTTTATTATTAGTCCAGGAAATAGTTCATAGTATAACACTAAATTGCTGTTCAAGTTATCCGAAGTAGATATAGCGGTATTAAGCGTTCTTGCTAATGGGTTTCCAAATGTTGATCCAATTCCTGGATAAACTCCAAAATTGATTGTCCCATCAGGGTTATATAAAGCGGGTGCATCAGGCGCCAATGTAATGCTTCCTGTAAAATCAGCTAGAGGAATAACATTATTTTCGTTAGCATAAGAAGCTGAAAAGTTAGCATGAAACTTCTGATCTGTTGAAACGTGCGTCAAGCTAAAATGCGCGGAACCACGCTTGTCAGAATAATCACCGGGAAAAACAGTGGTTTGTCGGTTGTAGCTACCACCAACGTTAAACTGAGTATTTGCCGTTCCCCTTGATATGGAACCTTGTACATTGGTATAATGCGCAGTTCCTCCAATCAATACCTTTTCCCAGTTGGTATAACGAGTTGTGTCCCATGTACCGTTAACATCATAGTCGGTTTTGCCCGGCAATTTGCCATCATTTTTAAATGCTTGATGTCGCATAGTCAAATACTGCTGAGTATTCATCAGGCTCAGCGTGGAAGCAACACGAGCAGACCCTTCGGCAACACTAACATCAACAATAGTCTTACCAGGCTTACCTTTTTTGGTTGTAATTAGTATAACACCATTGGCACCCCGCGAACCATAAATGGCGGTGGCGTCCGCATCCTTTAAAATTTCAATGCTTTCAATATTTGCTGGATCCAATGTATTGAATGGGCTTAGTCCACCCCCGGGGCCACTATATGAACCACCAACAGCTGAAGGGTTAACGAAATTACTTGTTAATGATGTTGAAGTAAATGGAACACCGTCCACAATATACAAAGGGTCGTTGCCGTTCGCTATACTATTTTGGCCTCGGAGACGGACTATGGGGTTGGAGCCGGGGATGCCCGAGGATTGTTGTATGTAGAGGCCCGGTACACGGCCCTCAAGTGCTTCGATGGGGTCGATGCCGGGTTGTTTGGCGATGTCTGCGCCGTCGATGCGGGTGACGTTGCCGGTGTTGAGTTCTTGTTTGCGGGTGTAGTAGCCTTGGTTGACGACTACTTCGCGGAGATTGCTGGTGCTGGCTTTTAGTGTTATGGTTGTTCCTTCAGGGATGTCTTTGGCGAGGTATTCCTGGGTTTCGTAGCCGATGAAGGAGAAGGTGATGGTGGTTTTCTCGTCGGGTACGGTTAGGGTGTAGTCGCCTTTTTCATCGGTGGAGGTGGCCAGGTTGCTGCCTTTTATTTTGACGGTGACGCCGGGCAGGGGCTGGCGGGTTTCGTCTTGTACTTTACCGGTTAGGGTTATGGCGATGTTGAGGGCCGATTTGATTTTGTCGGTTAGGCCTTGCTCTTTTTCTTTGATGACCACGGTTTTGTCTTCGATGGTGTAGCTGAGGTTGGTGTTGGCCAGTGTAGTGTTCAGCACTTCCAGGAGCGGCGTGTTGTTGAAGCCGGCGGGTACGACGCGGTTGCCGTTGACCTGGCTGGCGGACCATACGACGTTGTAGCCGGTTTGCTGGTTGATTTGGTTGAAGAGCTGTTTGAGCGTGGTGGTCTTGTCAGCGATGGTGAGGCGCTGCGCGACGGTGGATGCGCTGACCTGCATGAGCGCGATGAGGATGATGAAAGTTGTCAGTTTCATGATGCGCAGGATTTTTTGGGTACGCGGTGGTGGCCCGTACACCTTTTTAGTAAAAGTTTTGTACATTTGAGTGTCCGTTAAATGGTAAAAGAGTTCGTCGAAAAAATTTTTGTGCCTTAGCGGATATTGATCAGGGGCATTGCAAGTGTTCCTGATATTTTTTGCTTCGGTGTTTGGTTTTGTCTAAGTGGGTTTTGCGGTTTTCATGTTTAAATCTTTTAGGGTTATTTATTCAGTACGGTGATTTTCTTTCCTTCAATTTTAAATTTGACTTCGCCGGTCAGTTCCAGCACATGCAGCAGCTGCGAGGCCTTGGCAAAGCGGGTGGTGATGGCGCCGAATTTCTTATCCTTTAAACTTTCATTTTCATAGGTGATGTCCACATCATACCAGCGGGAGGCCTGTCTTAAGATATCCGACAGCTTCGCATCGGTAAAATGAAAATTGCCGCTCTTCCAGGCAATGACGTCAGCAATATCAACATGCTGCACGCTACCGGAAACCACTTGTTCTCCCGGTTTTAATAAAGTTTCGTTTACTTTAACGCTACCGGAAATCAGCGTTGTCGCTGCCGTTTCATCAACATAGGCTTTCACATCAAACTCGGTACCGATATCTTCGATGGTGTGCGTTGCAGTTTTAACTGTAAATGGTTGTTTTTGATTGTGAATGATTTCCAAGTAGGCTTCACCGGTCACTGTCACATTTCTGGTCCTGCCATTAAACGCCGTCGGAAAAGTGATCGAAGAAGCCGCGTTCAGCCAGACCTTCGAACCATCCGGCAATACCAAAGGATAAGGCGACACCTCTCCCCTTTTCGTCGTCAACGTATTATATTGAATGGTTGTTTCCGGTTCACCGGCTTGATAAGCAATCGCACCCGAATTAATCCCGATACTCGTATTCCCCTGCTGCGCCAGCTTACCCGTCAAATTCCGCGTCAACACAATCTGCTTCCCATTCCCCAACGTCAACGTCGCCTGGTTCCGCCCCGGCAACACATCAACCTTCGCAATATTTATATTTTCTTGTTTATGCTGCAACGCAACATACAATCCAGCCGACAAAGCGATCAGTACTGACGCTGCCACCGCAATCCTCGGCCATAAACGGCGAACTTTTACTTGTTCAACTTCTACTTTTGCAGCCTCCTCATCCATGAAAATCTTTAATTCTTCGTCCATTTGATCGCTGGAGATCAAATGAAAAAAAGCCTCCAGCTCCTCTTCGGTAGCCTGGTTCGACACATAACGCTGAATTAGTTGTTTGTAAAAGTCTTTCTGATCCATGTCCGGTAATTGCCCTTATAACTACCTGACAATCGGGAATGTGATGAATGGTACCCCTATTCAAAAAAAAGTAAAAAATAAAGACATATTTGATTGGATGGGGAAAGGGCTTAAAAAAACGGTGCTGACGATCCGTATTCGTTGATAGAGGTAATAAAATTATAGCGCCTGTGAGCAGTGCGCAAAACAAAATCTCTGAAACCTGTATCGGGGGGTGTCTTGATTGATACTTAAGTCCCTGTCTGAAAGCATCCTACCTATGTTTTCGCGCAAGTTTTTTTCGGTTGATTTTAATTTCCTGTTGTTTATTGACGAATGACTATTTTCTTTGGATTATGAGAAATATGTTTATTAACTTTAAACCACATTCGGAAACCTAAACCGTAACTTAATGAACATAGAATTCCTTTTAAATACTTCAAGCGCCGGGTCAGCCTATGTCGGCTGGACTCCGCAGCCCTCATCTCTTAAATTAACAGTACCCCAGGCCCAGGGTATGAATGTGCGGCTGAAGTGCGTTTCGGCGGCAGGTGCCGGTAGCGTGAGCTTTCGTTTGCTGAAGGGCGATGCGCCCCTGCCGGAACTGGATGCTGTTTTGCCGGGCGATGGAACGGCGTTCAATTTTTTTGTGGCGGGTGCGACGGCGAGTTTAGCGGACCAGGATACGCTGATTAACGTGGTAGACGCTGTAACCGGGGCAGTGCTGCTAAGCCGTACGGTCATGGTGAGGATACGAAAGAATGCCAATGAACTGTCTCCGGCGGAGCGGGACCGGTTCCTGGCAGCGATTTATGCTTTTAACATATCGACCGGAAACCCGGACTATACCGCCTTTTTAACGATGCACAATGACAAGGCGGATAACGAGATCCACACGACATCCCCAGTGACAAGGTATTCCTTCCTGGTCTGGCACCGGGCGTTTGTCCTTGACCTGGAAAGGCGGCTGCAAAAGATCGATCCGTCGGTCGCGATCCCTTACTGGAAATTTGATTCGCCGGCACCAAAGGTATTTTCACCTGATTTTATGGGCGGGGTAACGGCTACGGGTACACTGCAGTTTAACGCAGGCAACCCGCTTGCGCATTGGCGGATCGGGAAAACCATCGGGATTACCAGGGAGCCCGGCTTTAACGACCAGACAGAATCGGCCAGCAACGCGCCAGGCTTTCCTGCACTCAGCGAAGACCAGACGGTGCGGCTGGGGACAACGTTCAAAGCTTTCCGTTCTATGGAGAATAACCCGCATGGGGCCGCGCATGCCAGTTTCAGCAACGGGCCGATCACTACCAGGCCAACTGCTACGCAGGACCCGATTTTCTTTTTATTGCATGCCAATGTTGACCGGCTATGGGCGCTTTGGCAGCAAAAACTCAACCGTTATACGATCACTGATGTGCAAACGTACCCAATTATGGGGTCCTTTGCGCCCGGCAAGGTGCAGCATATCGGCGATTTCGTTGACGACACGATGTGGCCATGGAACGACATCGTTACCGGCGGCCGGCCGCCTTCGGCGCCGAGCACGCCGTTTCCGGCGAGCAGTTCTTTCAGCCAGCCCTCGGCGATGCCCGAAGTTTGGGAAATGATCGACTACCAGGGTATTGAACCGGGGACAGCCCCGAACGGCGCGGATTACGATCATATTTTATTTACTTAAAATGCGAACCATGGACAACACAACAAATACACTGGCAGGGTTCGAGGCTTCTTATTCGGCATACCTCGATGATTATAACAAGCAGGGGGATAAGTTTTTGAAGGCCGAAACGGCGGGTCAAAAAAATGCCGCGCTGGACGACCTTTCGTATATCAGGGATGGTGACCGGCTTTTAGGTAAAAAAATGCTGGAACTGGCGCTGGACAGAACTGAAAATAAGAATCTCCGGCTGAAAGCGATCAGTAAACTTGGCAATTACGCTGCCGGGGATACCGTTGCCATTGGCCGGCTCATCCGGTTGATGACCGCGATAAAGGAGTACATCGAATTACGCAGGGCGGCACTTGACCTGTTATTGGGGATAAGTTTTTCTTCAGTGGCCCTGAATGCCCGTATGCCGCAGTTCAGGGAGGGCCTGCGCAGGCTGCTGGCTGATAAAGATCCCGAATTGGTGCAAAAGGCCATTAAAAAACTGGCGGCTTATAACGATGCCATGGCAGAGCAATTGCTGGCTGGCGGCCTGGAGGACCATTCCAAAGCGTTAATATCGGATGCAGGCGCTATCCAGTTGCTGGGGGGCTATCAAACGAATAATCACAATGTATTGATCCGCTCTTTTCTGGAGCGCAGCAAGGACCCGGCAGTCCAGGTGGAGGCTATCCGCGCATTGTCGGCAGATGAAGGATCTCACGGGCTCATCCAGGGATACCTGGATAATAAACAGGCTGACAAGCATGTGCGTTTGATGAGCCTGTCGGCTTTAAATGCGGCGGTGCCGGAAAAGTTCCTCGCATCGGCCCAGGCCATTATCAGTGACGAAAATGATTACAGCGATGTCAAAATCGCTGCACTGAATACGATCGCGCTGGAGCCGAAGTACCATGAGCTTGTACTGAAGGATAAGGGTTTCAATGCCAGCGTAAGCTCTTTATTAAACAACGACAACCAGGCATTACGGTTGGAGTCGGCCAATTACCTGCAGATCAGCGAAAAGCAGGGTAATACTGAAGGATGATAAAGGTGCCGGATACCTCATCACTGCCCGCAAAAATGTACTACACAAAAGTAGGGCGATTGCTGGAAGGGCTCAGCCCTTCGGCGCGGGTTAATTTGCTGCAGGAGCGTAACCCTGTCTATGATAACCGGACACTTAACGAACTGATCAGGGTAAAAGGGTTTATACTGGCCGGGTTTGAGCATTCCGGGACGCCGCAGGAAGCGTTACCGTACATTATCGAAGAGCTGGAATCCGGCGATCATCCTTTTTTGATTGGGGCGGCTGCCGCTGCGCTCCGGGGGTTCCCGGCGCCGGTTCCGGAGGGCTTGCCGGCACTGTATGCTGCGATCAGTAATTTGCCGCATGGAGATGATGCGTTTAGCTTCGAAAAGCTGGACGTGGCCTCAAACAGCCGTTCACCGACCAGTGCATACGGGGAGATATTTAAAACATTTGCCTGGTATGGCGGAAGCGCGGCTGCATATGCTGAGCGGCTGGAAGGGCTTTTGGCGGCCGGGCCGGTATGCGTTGACGGTCAGCACCGGCGCATGGTCAGAAAAGCCATCACTGCAATCGGTAAAGGACCGGGGGTGACAAGCTTTGATTGTTGTGATGAACGGCCGCCTTCCCCCATGGTTGCCGGTGCCTCAGCCAGCCTTAGGAAAGTTCAATTGGAGGACCAGGACGGTAAACGCTTACATTTTTATGATTTTTTCAAGGGAAAGCCGACGGTGCTGGTTTTCTTTTATTCAACGTGTACAAACCCGAACAAATGCTCGCTGACGATCAGCAGGCTGGCGCAGCTGCAAAAGGAGATGGCTGCGGTTTTTGAGGGCCGCGTTAGGATAGCCGCTATTTCTTATGACAGCGCCTTTGACGAGCCCTACCGGATCAAAAACTATTGTTTGAACCGCAGGCTGGAATTTGGTCCGGATTGCAGGGGCTTCAGGGTTACTGCGGGTTTTGAGCTGCTTGAGCGCTATTTCAACCTGGGTGTCCGTTTTAAAGACGGTGTCGTCGTTAAACACCAGGTCGAGCTTTACCTGCTGGACAAACATGGTAAGACCAATGCTGCATTTACCCGTATGCAGTGGGACCAACAGGCGGTGCAAGCGCGCCTGGGTATTTTGCTGGGCCGGCACACCGGCAGGTTATCCGTCTTTAAAGGGGCATTACGCCATTTCGGTGCGTTGGTCTATTCCCTGGGTATTGCGTTTTTCCCCAAGTGCCCGCTTTGTTTCGCGGCCTATATGAGCGCCTTCGGCTTTTCCGGGGCGGATGCATTGGGTTGGAGCCCGTATTTGATGCCGGTGCTGTTGATCCTGGCGGCCATCAACCTGTACGTTTTATTCAGGCGGTGCAAAACGCGGGGACAATTCCTGCCCATGTATATCCTGCTGGCCGGCATGGCGCTGCTGATGACAGGACATTTTATTTTTATCGCCAGGTTTGTCACTTTAAGCGGGTTAGCGCTGATCATCGCCGCTGCGATGTTAAACAGCCTTCCTGTCCACCTCTTGCCTGATTTTGGCTATTTTCGGCGAAAAAGCGCGCGGGTAAGTGCTTCCGCCGGATTGATATCCTGAACTTTTGTTGCTCCTCAATGAAATTCCTTGCCATCCAGTCCCTTGATATAATCCAGCTGGCTTTGTTCCAAAAACTCGTAAGCTTCGCGGGTAATCACCGGAGATGGTTTGATCAGGTAAAGCAAAACTGCCGTCCGGATAGTCATTAGCGGATGGCTGCCATCCAGGTGATAAGGAATGGTTAGATAGGGATCGGTATTTTCGCAGCGCAGATAGCGGTTGGTCGTATGCGGTTCACCGTAGGTTTTAATATAGGTAACATTGAATAAACTGACCAATTGGGCGGGCAGGGCCCGACGAACCACCATGGGCAGGTAAGTAACACTTCGTTTGTCGGCCTCCAGTTCCAGGAAGTGAAAATGTCTCGCTATCTCCTGCGTTTTTGGTTTGTCGTTGTTAATAAAATGTCCGGTAGTATGCCCAAGGTCGGCGTGAGCGATCTCATGCCCGATCACCCAATATTGAAAATCGGTGTAAGCCGTTTGTTTTTGGGCTTTGTTTTTCCCCTTAAGAACCTGAAGACGGTCAAGATAATTTGTCAGGAAATATTTGTCGAGAAAAATAATCTGCGCGCCTGCAAACGCGCATAAGTCACGCAGCGAGGTATCTTTCCGGGAGTCGATAATGTAAAAATTTAAGCGCTGCGCCGAATAGCCGTTATTGATCGCAATCTTTTCCTTATATTTTGTTTTCAGGCAGATATCTCTGATCACCGCAGTGATACCGGAAATTGAATCATTACTGATCAGCTTATGGACATAAAGTTTACGGACAAACTTAACCTGTGGCGACTCTTGCGCCGCCGCTTTGCCAGCTAGAATAGTCAGCGTTATCGCCGATAATAGCCTAATATTTCGCCAGGTCCAGTTCCAGTGCATCGGCTGCATTTTTAACTTCTTTTATATCCAATGCGCCCGCGACTTTGGCGTCAGCTGTTTTTACCATGTCGATGATTTCGATGCCCTGGCTCTGCTGTTTATCCGCATACGCGCTGAAACGGTTGGCCAGCGTGGTCGAAAGAACCGCCACGGCGCTGCAGCCGATCACCCATCGTTTGAACTTGGTGTCGGCGAGCTTTAGTTTGTTTAGTTGCTGGTCAAGCTTTTCTGTAGTCAGGTGCACCCCCTTTGCCGCGCCGATAATGGTCACCATAAACGAAGCGATGATGGAAACCACACTCATAATATTAAAGGCAAGGTTCAGCGTATCCCGGTTATTGATAAATGTTTTTGATTTGCTGAGTGCCCCGGCGCGGAGTTTCTCATACGCGGCCGTAATTACCAAAGGTTCCTGACCCATAACGGGTTCCTGGCCGCCGCTGTTTTCATTAAAGTTCTTAAGGTTCAGGCTGGCCGATGTGTCCAGTTTCGGCAATTTGAGGGCCCGCGGTCGCGGACCGGTTACCATCAATACATAAAACAACCGGTAACAACCACCAGCAGCACGGCCCATATCGTTACACTTATTTTCATCGGCTTTAGTTTCGCATGATGAGGGCCAGCAGTACAGTGAGTGAAATTCCCAGATCCCTTTCGACCGAATCGCTCAATATCCGCATGGTGCGCACCATGTGTTTCTTTACGGTATTGCGGCTGATGCCCAGCAATTCAGCCGTTTCGTCGTAGGTCCTTCCCTCCTGCCTGCACAGTTTGAAAACTTCACGGCTCTGCGGGGTCAGCGTCTCCAGCAAGGTTTCTAAATAGCGTTTATAGTCGCGGTCATGAATAGCGCCCTCAAGGGTATCATTGCTGGCGGGATAATGCTTCAGGATTTCGGCTTTGGCGACCTGATCGATGCCTGCCCGCTTTAAGAAGTTAAAAGCGTGGTTCTTGCCAATCGTGAACAAATAGGACTTAACCGAAATGAGTTGCGGCATTTTCTCCCGGTCATCCCAGACCTTGATAAAGATCTCCTGGGTGATATCTTCGGTTAATTCGGGCGACTTGAGAAATTTATAAAGGAAGGTGTACAGACCGGTATAATAACGTTCATACAGTGCCTTAAAGGCACTTTCCTTCCCCTCCCGCAACAGCGGAAGCAGCTCCTGATCGGAAAATGAATGAACGCCTGCCATAAATTACTCAAAACGAATTTAGTGAATAAATTGCAGACAAAGAAAATCATCACATATTAACTAAATGTAAATTTGAATTTAGCGTTATTTATCGGGTTTATAACCGGGTATTTGCGGCAGGGAATCACAGTGGCATGTCCCCGACTGGTCGAAACACCGCGAATTTAATTGCATCAATAATGACGCGTATATTTTCTTTTGGCCGGCATACACTTTCTTAACATTTTCAGGATTGGCGTCATAGATCTTATCGACCACGGCAGAAAGGGGCATATTATTGGCTCTTAAGCCTTTCAGCGCGATATTGATATTCGGTTTCGGCGCCAGTTCGGGCACAAGCTGATGCAGCATTCGCACGGATTCCTCCAGCTCGTAGATCGTTTTTAACTGCTTCTTTTCACTAAGGTGCAGACTTCTTAGCGTGTCTGCCTGTAGCCGCACCAGTTTGGCGTTGGCACGCGAGGCGAGGTAAAAATAGCCCGCGGCAGCGAAAGATATTAAAACAAGGCTCCAAAGAATAAACCTGGTGATCGGTTGCTTATGTGCGGTCAGCCAGTTGATCAGGCCTTTACTTTCCTGCGGCGCCGGATCCGTTTCAGGATGCTCTTCAGGATGCCCTTCGGGTTCCGGTTCCGGTTTGTTTTTTTGATTTTTGAGCAGCTTCTCGATCAGTTTCAGGATGGCCTGTGATCCATGCCCCCTCCTGTCTTTCAGCTCGTGGTGCATTTCTTTCAGCCTTTTCAACTGCTGCGGATCGAAACTTAAACTTGAGTTCAGCAATTTTTTATACACGGCCCCCGACTCCTGTAAAAAATAGTTATGACCGGGTTCTGAACTGCAAGTCAGCAGATCAAGGAGGTTGTCTTTTGCCGAAGGCGTATTCTTTTGAATAAGAAGATCGATCAGCTCCTGCAGAAATGACATTTCCCCGATGGCCTTATTCCCTAAATTTTGATGGATACGGAAAACTTCGCTAACGGGCTCTTCGGCACTGACAATCACCGTCCGCAGCAGGTCTTTCAGGGTTGCCAGCGCATTAGCACGGTCCGCGATCTGGGCGGCCCTCATGATAAAAAACAGGTAATACTCAACCAGGTCCTTAAGGTTCCCCTCTGGAGTCCTTACAGGCACCTCTATGGAAAAGAGCATGCAGATATCAGCGGCCGTCTTGTACATATTCAGCCGCTGGCAGCCTTCCCTGGCCATCACCGTCTGGATAAATTCGCGGACATCCTTTGGGTTAACGCTGGATGGCGCCAGTTCGAGCAGTTGCTCAACATCCCTGAACGAACTCCAGTCCCTTTCGCTGCTGATCATGGCGGCGCTTCGGTTCAGGAAGTTCCGGAAATCTATCTTCAATGCGATATTCTCTTTCTTGTACAGCTTCAGCCATTTTCGCAAATCAGCAACGGTCAGCGCTTCCAGCAGGCCGGCAAATACCGGCGCGGCGTTCAGTTCGTTCATCAGGGGTCGTGAAACGTCCCTGTCCAGGCTGTTATAAAGGTTTTCCACGCCGGCTTTTTTGATCAGCTGCCCGAAAAATTCCCCGGTCATTCTTGTCCGGTCGCCGCGGATCATTGCAAGTGCGTCTTTTGGCAGGAGGTCATTCACATCCACCTGGATAGCCAGTTCCTTGTCCAGGTCTATCCCTTTTTCCTTAAGCTGCTTTTTAAAAGACGCAGCCTCGCTATAATTCTTGCCGTTCAGCACACCGCCTCTCTCCAGGTAGGCGATCTGAAGTTCGTCCATAATGGAACTATTTTCATATTTGATCCCGGGAATTTCATCCCAGAACCGGCTCATCTGCTGAAAAGCGAGGAAATCGCTGATCTTGCCGCTTGCTGATTCAATAAATCCTTCAAGCCCGGCTTTAAGAAAGGGATAGTGACGGTAAATGGACTTTGTGGGCCGAAAGGCCGCAAAATTTTTCCAGAATTCCGTCAAAAGCGTCTCATCTAACAAATCCCGCCTGAGCCAGTATTGGTAAATAAGCAGCACCCGGTCCAGGAAATAAGGGTTTTTACCGGCGTATTTGCAGAACCGCTGGACATAAGCCAGCGAAGCGCTTTCAAGGCCCCTGCCCTCATTGTACGCATTGTCACTGAGGATACTGTCGACCTCAAAATGCAGGTAATGAAAGCCGGCGAGGTCAAAAGCATCGTTCTTCGCATCTTTACCGGGATTAACGCGGATTTCCGTATCCGGGTACCGGATTTTTTTTTGGTACATCTCCCGGATGAACTTCTCGTACTGGCCGGCACCACTGGCACCTTCCACGTCGCTGCCGCTGACCAGGGTAGTATAGGCATGTAAATACTGCTGGCTGAAGGCATCGGCGGTAATGCAGACGCCGAAACCCAGGTAACGCAGGTAGGTGTCAGGCAGGCCGTTTACGGCGCTCAACAGCTTATAGTTATCACTTTCCGCGGATTCCGGTGATATGCCGATAATACAAACGTTTCGTCGCAGTAAGGCAAGCATCAGTTTCTCAAATATCCTGATGTCCGCAGGCTGGTCAAACTCAGGCACGCCATAAAATTTATCGGTATTGCCGACTTCTTTGACCGGATACTGCTTCATACCGGGAAGATACCTGGCCACTTCCGCTGACCGGAAGCCGGCTTCCACCGGGAAATAAAAATATTCCCGGCGATCATAAAAACGGCTCCGCTCCGGAAAGGAAGTATAACCCTTCTTTGCCCTGATGATCAGGATGCAATCCTGATCACCGATGCCGGCCGGGAAAACATATATCTGGGTGAGCGCACTATATTGCTCGGGATAATTTTCGTAAAAAGATTGAAAGGCCCGGTCGATCTTACTGATCGAGGAAATATCCCCTTCGTTATTGGAAAACCGCTCACTTCCGGCAATATATTCGCCAAACCCGGAAAATTTGCTCAAAGCTCCCTTTACCGCTATCTCAATTTCCTTTTTCATGATCGGTCTTTCTATTTGATGCTGATTTTTTCCAGCACCTTCTCAGTTTGCTTAATCTCAGGTAAACTTAACAATGAATTACGCATTTTTAGCTTCTTTATATTCGAGGCCTTGCCCCATGAAAATAAAATATAAAGCATCAGTTCCAGTACGCCCAAGGGTGTACGTTCATTATTGATGCCTTTCCGCCAAACCTTACGCGTCGGATGCGGCGCCACCTGGCCTTCGAACTGGTAAAATGCCTGCCTGCTATAATTATAGGCAACAGTCGCTATGAACCACCGGAATTCAGATTCGCCCATCGTGTTGGCGCGCAGTGTAAGCCACTCATCAAAGTTAATATTATTTGAATCAGGATTCTCGAGATCTTCATAAAGCTGGTTCATCCGCAGCCAATAATCCAGCATTTTGTCTTTTTTTCTACGGCTCTCGGGTATGGTCACCTTTTTTTTGGAGAATATAGACCTGATTGATGCCCAAAAACCGCTATCTAGATCTGTTGCAGCGGCCGAAGGCTCGGGCAAGGTATCGACTTTCATAAGCGTATCGAATTGGGTATAGCAAAAAAGATAGGTCCGTAACGAATTGTCGTCGTTTTCCGGAAATATCCCGTTATTATCGAAATCATCTGTGTCTCCGCTCTTGATACAGTATATGTGATAATCTGATGAAATATAGAACATCAGGGCGTAAAAATGCTTGTCTCTGAACGTATCCCTGTCCGTCGGCACCATAAAATCAAGGTGTTTGGCAATGAATTTGTCCCGGATCTCATTCAGTAGCTTTTCGATACTTTCCATGGTATTATTTTTTTTGCCCGGAATGTCGAAACGGAAAATATCTCTGTATATTTTGCTGTATTTGTCATTGACCTGAAGAAAGCTTTCAAGCCTGGACATAACGGATGCCCCACCATCCGAAGGCGTTGTAAAATAATTGTTGAAAATTTCACCGGGCAGGTTACGGATCAGCAGGATGATGTCCTTACCGCAAAAACGAAGTTTTGCAGCATAAGTATTTTCGTTCCATTTGCCTGCGTCCTGAGTGCCCTTCCCTTCATGAAATTTACCGGCAACGATCCGCCGTAATGTTGAATGTGAATCGTACGATTGCTGAAATTTTTTATCGACTTTGAACAAACCACTCACTTTTTTGGGCATATACCCGGCTTTTAGCGTATGGTCAAACAGCATGAACATCGCATCGATAAGCACCGTTTTACCCGATGTGGAAAAGCCCCCCACGCCTATCTGGAGTACGGGCAGTTTGCGATCGCTTTTTGAGAAAAATCTTTTTAATTTCCAGGCGATCTTTTCCCTGATGTTCAAGTTGTTAACAACATCAAAATAATCTTCATTGTTCATAAAAGGTCAAAATTATGGGTTAGAAATTGATAATAATTATACCTGTCCAGGCTCAGCAGCACGCCGATAAATTGAAAAATCCACTCGAAACCGCCCAATTCCTCCAGTTCCTGGTCATTGAGCTCATAAAGAAAATTGAACTTTCCGGCAATATCCTGCCCTTCCGCACCGGCAAGGTGGTTTTCAGCGACGGCATATAGCCCGTACAGCAGGTCCTGGCCGCGTTCGGTCAGCACGCTGTCCTCTTCGGCTTCCATCCCGCCGCTTAAGCGCATCAGCTCGCGGTGAACGGCCGGCCATGGCGGCACAGCGCCTGCCGGGATCACTTCCTTGGTGTCAGTCAGCAGGATAATATAGGGCCATCCCCGGACGTTCAGCAATTGAAAGACCGTTTCTATTTCATCAGCGAGCATGCTATGACGGTCACCTTCCTCCTTTTCGAACCTGGCGCAGTAAACGACGAGCGTTGCTTCATCAGCAACATCGGGCAGCTGACCGGGCTCGTCGCAGGCGCGGAAGCGCAGTCTAAACCGGAAATCAACATTCCCGTCCAGGATCAACTGGTATACGCCATTTTCTTCTATACAAAAAAGATTGGTCTGCTCCCCCAGCGGGCTGCTGTTTTCCGCAAACACTTTCGCTGTCCAGGAAAAAAGCTGCATGCAGTCTTTCCTGTCCTTACCTGTGATCAGGACGTCTGCCGGGTTTTTGAAGTCATGGTAATGCGTCTTAATCATGGCGGCCGAACTTAGCATAAAGAATACTTAAAAGCAGTGGCAGGAAATCGATCACGATCGAAGACGCCAGGCTCGATTTCAGGAGCATGTCCTGTTCTTCTGTCACGGCGTCCGGTGCCGGAAGGCGGGTCTCACCCGGATGAAAGCTGCCAAGGAAACGATACAAATCCTTTACCGCCTCCAGCGACGTGCGTTTTTTTCCGACCATTAAGGCCGCTTTTCCTTCCAGCGCTTTTTCCTCGGGATGATCGCAGACTACCCGGAGCCGGTTCTTCAGCTGATCGCAGATATCCGCCTGTTCGTCGGTATTGAATGTATTTTCCAGCCTTGACCTGAGTGCCGCGCAGGACGTGAGTTCTGCATTGATGTTGTGGTATTTGGTAACCCTGCCCTGGACATGATCCAGCGAGTCGATCTCTTTTTGCGTAAGGCTATAGCTTCTGGCGCCGTACCTGTCTTCAAGCCTGATCTTGGCATCTCTGTAAGCTTCATCGGACATGCCGGGAGGTTCGTCGCGCCGTATCTTCAGCTTCGCCAGCGCCTTGGCATGATCCTGGTGCCGCTTCATCGTATCATTAGCCGTTCGGTAGTTTCTTTGGGTACCCATAGAAGCAAGCACTGCCCTGGCCGTTTTTTCCCTCGCTGCAAACAGCGGATTACAAACGGCAAAAACAGTATCGATATGATCTTTGTCTATCCGGACGTAATCCGCACGCTGCACGCTCTCGTAAAAAAAGAGAAAGTTATAAGGGAGAGCGGTCAGACAGTCGAAAAGCAGGTAAAGCGCGATCAGGCCGAGCAGTACCCCGGGCGTTTTTCTTGATTTGATCATCAGCGTGATCAGCCACAGGCCGGTAATGATCCCGGCTGCAAAAAAAAAGACAAAAAAACGATAGAAACCGGAGGTCACCCCAAAAACGTCGATGATCCCTTCATAGGTCGAGATGCCCGTAAGCATAAAAAAGATGAAAGTCGCCCCACTATAGATCACCGGGATCAGTTTGCCCGTCCGCTGAACAGTGATCTGCTTCTTCCGGTCAGCATGGCGCCAGCTCAGGAAGATAAACGTCACCAGGAAGGGAACAATAACCAGCCACAAGACTTTAAATAAAACCGCCAGGAAGACAAGCGGTACGATCCAGAACACGTTTGCCAGGAGGAACCTCCCCAAAAAACTTAATATATCCTTTAATTTTTCCATCTCAGTAAACCGCCTCCCGGATTAAACCCATAAAACCAAAAAGCAGGATCGTCTCCATGACCTCTGCAACAGAGTCCTGACCCAGCCCGTAAATCAGCCGGCCGGTAAAGGGGAGAATATTATAATACGAACACATCAGCCAGATGCCTGAACACACGACCACCGCGACACAGAACAGTCGCACCAGCCCGTAATTTGACAAGTGGGGTTCACTGTTTTGCCGGCTCCCGGCTGGCGCTACGGACATTCTGACCACAGCATAAAGCAGGATAGCCCACATCAGCACCAGCAAAACAACCGGCACGTACCAGAAGCTGCCCGCCTGGTAAATAAGACCGAAAGGCGCGCTCAAATCGTTCTTGACCACGGGGTCGATAAAAGACGATATGCCAGGGTGGACAGGCTCATAGAGGCTGTGCGTCCTCGGATAGGTATATTTTGCAAGTTCCCCGAAAAACTGCGCTTGCTTTTCGGATTCCCGCGTACCGAAGTCTTCGACCCGCTCAAAGTTGTAAAACGCGGTGAAACGGCTGCCGAACCTTCCTTTTTCAAGCGGGTTGTAAGTTTTAGAGAGGCTCATGCAGGCCCATAAAAACCCGAAATAGAGGATCAGTAACATGCCGAAACCGATAAACAGTTCCTGCTTCTGGCGGATCTTTCGCCGGTCGATATGGATATCGGAGGCATAATACCGGTGGGTTCCGATCAGCATAAAAATGACCAGCAGCGGAAAAAAGACCAGGTTAATGACATAACCAGGATCATTTTTAATAAAAGCAATGCCCACGGCAACCAACAGGGGCGCGAGGCAGGCCAGGAAAAAAAACGGTTTTTGTTTCAGGAGTTTGCCGGCCATACCGTCCGGAAGCGGGCCTTTCTCTTCTGACACCAGCAGGAACGGTGATTTTCGCGGCAACCCGCATAATAAAAAAAAGAAGAGGATGATCAGCAGCGCCCCGACCGAATAAGCATTGTGCTGAACCAGGAATGCTGCCATTACCCCCAGCAGCAATAAATAAAAGCAAAGCTTAGGCAGGTTTGATGATATGAAAATGACGCTAAGCGCGAATGTAAAAGCCAAAGCCAGGGTAAATGCCGTCAGGACGCCAATGATCTGGTAATAAGGTTCTGCATGTGCGAAGTGCAGCCAGCTGACTGCCCGCAGGCCCTGCCAGAAAAATACAAACTTTGAGGAGGCCAGGATGCCCAGCAGCGTCATCAGCAGCATCGTAAAAACAACCATGGTCAACAGGAGCCCCGGGCGCACCAGGTCAACCCCACAGTCAGTGATGAAGATCAGCCAGAGGTACAGGACGCATAACAGGACCAGCGGCGCCACGATAACTGCCGTGGGGAAAGTCAAAGGAAAGTACGGCGCTGTATAAGACAGGTTATAAGCAATAAAAAGCCGGCCGCAGCCCAGCAGGAACAGGCAAGTGAACAATAAAAGGAAATAGCGGCGCCAGCGGGCGCTCTCCCGCTGGTTGGAGTCGTTCTCATGCAAGTCTCCGTTGGTCACCCGTCTGATGACCACTATACCAAAAATAAAAACGAGCAGCAGCGGCAGCACCGCCCAGCCGGCCAGTGGTTTATCGACCTTACTCTCGTTAAAATTAGTGGCGTTCAGCCAGGTGTTGGCTGCCAGGTGAAGCTGCAGTGACTTGTCGACGGTCAGCCAGTCTTCACTCCCGGTACCCGCCAGGTCGTTTACATTGATGGTGTTCTCATAGGTATTGCTGTACCGTTTAAGCTGCACGCTGACGGGAAGGGAATGACTTTCGGCCAGCGCCAGCTTCAGCCTTCCCGCCGGGATCATGGCCCGGTAAAAATGATTAAATGTAACTTCAACCGGGCCAGGCACGCTGACAAAAAACTGGTCTGCGCCGAAAGGCGTAAATAACGGCTTTACCGTCGTATTATAAATGGTATCCCCAACATGAAAGGCATGTTCATGCACGGGCGCGTATATCTTGGAATTGAAAACCTGGAAAAAACTAAGTTTAAACGGCGAATTCCGAACGGTGATCCGGCCCTGGCTGACCATGCCCGTATCCCCACCCGACTTTTGGTGTAAACGCAGCAGCGGGTCAAGCATTACAATTTTCAGGGGGCTGTCTTTTTGCATGGTCACCAGCGAATTGAGGCTGTCCAGCTGTTCGGGTTTAAACCCGCAGGGTTTTGCAAGGAGCAGGTTACCCAGTTTTACATACGCGAACTTAACGTCCTTATTATCCCTTTTAAATTCCGCAATAGCATCGTCATACGCGCTGAAATCTATGTCCTTAGATCTATAGCGGATCACGCCGACCTGGTCAAGCAGCACCGTATTCTGCGTACGGTCATTGATGGACATATAAGCGGGCACTTTCATCTGCCAGGTAAACCCGGAATCAGCAGGATCAAAACGCAGAATTACAGATGAATCAGGCAGACCATTGACCATCAGCTCGCCCGTCTTCCCGCAAACGATTGGCCTGGCCGCAGGAAAGTCCACCGCCCTGATATCGATCACCCGGCCGTCTTTACAAGCGCTGAAAAGCAGCAGCAGCAGTGAACACCCTTTTATTATCTTGTTCATACGCTTAAAATCTATTCTTGTTATAAAACATGATTTTCTTAAAAACTTCCGGCGTGAAAAAATCCCGCGCGTGCCTTGAACTGATCCCTCGGTTATGCTGGTTCAGCCGAAGCGTCAAATGTTTGATATAGATGACGCCGACCAGTCCCCTGGGGTGGCTGCGGTCCTTATTGGTGATCCCGAATGTGAAAAGGCCCTCGTTTATCCAAATTTTATCCTTCCCCTTTTTATATATCTTGTCGTTGTCGATGCCGTCCTCGGCCTCCGGCGTACCCGTCTTGCAATAGAAATCGTAATGGTCGTGCCCGGCCACCCCCTCGTTAAAATTGTCGTAGGCCGGCCACAGCAGCCTTTGGCTGACCCGCTTTTTAACCGCACTTTGCCAATCGTCGAGGAATTCATTCCAGCTTTTTTCAATGGTTGCCGTATCGGTTTTTATGTCAAACTGTCCCTGGTCGGCTTTATTAAAGAGCCTGGCCGGCGATGCAAAAAGATAATCAGGGACAGCCTGCGGCCTGGCCAGCAGCGTGGCGTTAATGCGCCGCTTCGACAGCAGCCGGCTGTAAGCCTCGGCTAACTTGATATTGGACCAGACGTTGTTTTGCTCGCCCAGTACAAACATCTCCAGGTTCCGGAAGTCGACCTTCGCAGACGCGATATTGTCAAAAGATTCCGTGCCCAGATTGGAAAGATCCGGGTACAAAGAAAAGAAGTTCTGGCGGTCGATACCGGCGCTCGACATCACCCCCGGGTCATAGGTCAGCCGGTCATCATCTTCGAACTGGCCCCTGATCGCATATAAATTCGAGAGCAGCTGAACGAATGAGGACGTGGAAATATCCTTTAAAGTCGCAAAGCCGTTTTTAAGTATGAGCCGGCTGGATTGCGGCCCGTTCAGCCCGAAGAGCTGGTTCACTGTACTGTTATTAAATGCTCCGTCCCCCAGACCAGCAAATGCCTTGCTGTCGTCCGTTTCGGTCAGGGCCAGCATAGTTAAGCCTACCGGGTAATTATCATGAGAGGTGGCAAGGAAATCAACGCGGTTGATGGGCCCGAAATCCCAGAATGAGGGTGTCCTGGGCTTTTTTTCGTGGGTCACCCTGTCTGTTTTCATGCCATAGGCAGGTACCGGGTAACCCAAAACTTTACACATCTTTTCGTCAACAAAACTGGTCGGGCCGGGCATCAAAGTAAATTTAGCCAACGAGGGGTATTTGACAGCGGCGGCGAAGCTGAGCAGCGGTTTAAACGTGCTGCCGATATTATGCCTGATGAGGTTGAAATTGCGGAAATCGGTCAGTTCGTTCGCGTTGTTTTTTGGAAAGATATTACTATAATAGGGCGCTGCGATCACCTCCCCCGTCGAAATATCCATCATGCAAACGCTCAGGTCGTATTCGTCGTCAGATCTGAGCGTCACCGAGGTATCGGCCATCAATTCCCCTGCCCGCTGCTTCAGCTTATCTTCCAAATACCGCGATAACAGGATATTACTGCTCAGCGTGATTTGGTCCAGGCTGTCTTTTTCCCGGATACCGGCCTCCAGCTGGCTGATTTCCTGCGCGGAGAACAGGTCGTAGTAGGCCGGGTCCATATGGATCCGGTCAGCCGGGTCCGTGGCATTCTCCGGCCGCGAGGCGATGGAGAACGGGGATGCTTTTACAATGGTCGCTTTGTACGCTTTTGACAGTCCCTGTGGCCGGATCGTGAGATTGATCACTGGCGCGTCAGCCGGAAGTGCTCTGCTTTCGTCACCCTTTAACCGGAACGACCGGGTATCGTAACTAACTTCAAGCGAACTTCCCTTGGTCTGGACCATCAGTTGCTTGCCCGAGCGGAAAATACGTATGGAAGACTCGCCGCCCGAGGCGCTGGAACCATAATCCAGCAAATAAAGCTGGCTTTTAGTGGAATCAGGCTTATTCATCTCTTCATAAAAGCGCTCATAATCGGTTATCCCGTACCGTTCGTTTTTTCGCAGCGGGAACAGGTCCTGCCATTGGCAGTCGGTCCGGATAAACGCGGCTGCAGAAACATTGGTACTGAAAAGCGGGATGATCTTGTGCTCGGCGATCAGGTAAGGCAGGCCGGGCTGTATCTTTGCAAAAGGGTCCACGAAGTTAACCGTCCCGAGCCAGTTGCTGTTCTGCAGCGCCAGTTTGAACCGGCTTGAATCAACGGTGATGGAAACGATCTGGTGATGCAGCCGGTCAAATTTAATGTTGAAATATCGCGCAGAAAGGTTCTTTCGCTGCAGGTCCAACAGGGTTGCCAGGTAACTGTTGAAATAGAACTCCCTTTCACTCTTTTCCGGGGTGAACCCGATCAGCCGGATATCATCCGGCGAAACCAGGTAGTCCACCGAATCGGCGGGGTAATAGAAATGTAGTCTTTTATATAATGTATCCAACCGGTCAAGCCGGTAGGCGATATTCGTACGTTCGAGCAGCGCCTTTCCGAGCATATCATTGGTTTTACCAAAAAAACCTTTGTGCGGCTTATTTGCCGGGGTATAAAAAACCTTGTCATGAAACTTTAAAAAGTTCTTTTTTGCCGAAACAAAAAATTGTGCAAAAAAACTAATGACCAGGATAAGAACCGCAATGGACAGGGATATTACGATCAGTCTCCGGTTTGTGGTACGTACAATAAATAGTTTTTTATTCATGGAAACAGGATGTGAATAAGATTTCGGTAAAACAGGCATTGCAACCTCGTACTGGATGCGCCGCCATAGTTATGGGGCTGAAAATAAGTTAAATATATATCAAATGCAATTTTATGGTTTAGTTATTTTTACTTTACCAAAACCGCACATACAAAGCCGCCAAAAGCAGCACCGTCACCACGATCAGCGCCAGCGTCCCCGGCTCGACCTTGAACCGTATCGGTCGCAGGTCGAACGCTTTCGGATTAATCGCGGGGCCGAACAAACTGACCAAAACCATGAGCAGTACAGTAAACCCGAACGACAGCCCCATACAGATCAGGAACGGTATCTCATAGCCGCCCTTACCGTTGGGGAATGCCGTGTAAAGCCAGGTTTCGTGGCCGAACACTGCAGGGGCGTAATTATTGAACAACACCGAAAGCAGGAAGCCGCCGATGATGCCAGCGATGGCGGCAGCGCCGGACGTGCGTTTCCAGAAAAAACCCAGGATGAAAATCGCGAAGATACCGGGGCTGATAAAGCCGGTGTATTTCTGGATAAAGGTAAAACCACCTGCGCCTCCTATGCCGAGCAGGTCCTGCCAGGTCAAAAGCACAGAGACCACCATTGCCGCAGCGATCACGATTTTCCCGGTGAGCACGACTTTCTGGTCGCCGGCGTTTTTATTGAGGTATTTTTTATAAATATCGAGCGTGAATATGGTGGATATACTGTTCGCCTTCCTCGCCAGCGAAGCGACGATGGCGGCGGTCAGCGCAGCGATGGATAATCCCTTCAGTCCGTCGGGCAAAAAGCCAAGGATGGCGGAATAAGCATTATCTGCATTGAGTTTGCCACTGCTTTGCATCTCGGTTTGCAAGCCGCCGTGCTTGTACAGGACAAAAGCCGCAATTCCCGGCAGGATCACGATCAGCGGCATCGCCAGCTTCATCAACCCGGCGAAAAGGATGCCGGTACGGGCGGTCTTCAGGTCGGCACCAAGAGCCCTTTGCGTGATATACTGGTTACAGCCCCAGTAGTTCAGGTTGACGATCCACTGCCCTGCAAAGTACATGGCGATACCGGGCAGCAGCAAATATTTATTGATCTCTTGCTGGGTCGAATGCGGGCCGGGTTTCGGGAGGATCATTTTGAAATGTTCCGGGGCGTCTTTCAGCATCGCGCCGAAACCGGCGATAGCGCCATGTACGCCCAGTTTTTCGCTGACCATGGTCAGCGCGATATAGGTCGTGGCCAGCCCGCCGGTGACCAGCACCGATACCTGGATCACATCCGTATAACCGATCACCTTCATGCCGCCAAGGGCAATCAGCAACGCAAACAGCGCCAGGCCGATGATGATCAGGTGAAAATATTGTCCGCCAGCCATGCTGTTAATGGCCAAAGCGCCCAAATACAGGATCGACGTTAAGTTGACAAAAACGTACAGGAAGAGCCAGAAGATCGCCATCACCAAACTCACGCTGTCGTTGTACCGCCGCTGCAGGAACTGCGGCATCGTGTAGATCTTATTTTTCAGGTAAACCGGGATGAACCATACCGCCACGATGATCAGGGCAATGGCGGCGATCCATTCGTAAGCAGCAACGGCAAGCCCGACCGTAAAGCCCTGCCCGCTCGCACCGATAAACTGCTCGGCGGAAATATTTGAGGCGATCAGCGAGGCCCCGATCGCCCACCAGGTCAGCGAACCCTCGGCCAAAAAGAAGTTATGACTGCCGGATACTTCCTTTTTATTTTTCCGGCTGTAGATCCAGCAGCCGTAGATAATAATAACGAAAAAGTAAACGACAATGATTTTGTAGTCGAGTTCAGAGAATTTGTTCATCGGATATGGGTTTTTTGATTTTCATTGTTGATAATCCAGTTTTTTGATCATGCAATCCGGGGAACCGGCAAAACCCAGTCTTTCATAAAATCCCAGCATATCGGGCCTGAGTTTGCCGGCGTTAATGAGCAATGCCGCCGAGTGGCCTTCGCGCGCAATTTTTACCGCCTCCTCTGTCATCGCCGATGCGATACCCAGGCGCATTGAGAAATGGTCAATAGCAAAAACCATGATCACCAGGAAACGGATAGGGCTATCGACCGCCGGTGAAAAATTCAGCGCGATAAAAGCGGACACTTTCTTTTCCGTATCCTCAACCAGCAAAACAGCGCCGGGATCAAGCAGCAGTTCGCGGTATTGCTTTCCCGTAAGTGTGCTTGCTGCGGTACTGGCCAGCTGCACCGGCAATTTCCGGATAGCGCTAAAATCCTTTGCGTTCGCGTCCCTGATACTCATGTGATGCTGTTACCGGTAAGCCATTTCGTTCCAGCGCAGTTCGTTTTTGAATTCGTTCAGTTTGGTGTCCCCGCCAATGACCATGCATTCTATCCCCGCCATCTCCGCAAAATCCTGCAAATGCTCCGCCGTTAAGTTCTGGCTGTAACAAGTATGATGCGCCCCGCCCGCATATATCCATGCTGCGCAGGCGGTTTTGATATCTGGTATTGGTTTCCATAAAACCCGCGCTACCGGCAAATTAGGCAGCTCATGCTCCGGCTCCACGGCCTCTACTTCGTTAACAATCAAACGGAAGCGGTTGCCCATATCCACCAGGCTGGCGTTGAGCCCTTTCCCGCCACTGACATTAAAGACCAGGCGGGCAGGGTCGGCCTTCCCGCCGATGCCTAACGGATGTACCTCTAAAGACGGTTTGCTGGCTGCTAAGGAGGCATCCACTTCCAGCATATGGGAGCCGAGCACCAGTTCGTTACCCGTTTCAAAGTGGTAAGTATAGTCTTCCATAAAGGCATTGCCGCCTTGCTTCCCGGCGCCCATAACCTTGCAGGCGCGAACAAGCGCGGCAGTCTTCCAGTCCCCTTCAGCCGCAAAACCATAGCCTTTGGCCATCAGGCGCTGCACGGCGATCCCCGGCAATTGTTTCAAGCCATGCAAATCTTCAAAAGTCGTGGTGAAACCTTTGTAACCGCCGGATTTTAAAAAGCGGCGCAAACCGATCTCAATGCGGGCCGCTTCAAACACCGCTTCGGGCGACCGGGCCGCAGATTCGCCGAACAGGTAGTTCGATTTGTAGGTTAACAACAAGTTTTCCACATCCTCATCCGATACCGCATCGATAACAGCAGCCAAATCCCCCACCCCATGCGTATTCACCGAAAACCCAAACCGCAGCTCCGCGTCCACCTTATCCCCTTCCGTCACCGCCACGCTGCGCATATTATCCCCGAAACGCACGAACTTCGCGCCCTGCCAATCCCGCCAGGCTGCCGCAGCCCGCGCCCAGACCGAGATCTGCCGCACAACCTCCGGGTCCTTCCAGTGGCCCACGACCACTTTGCGGTTCCTGCGCATCCGCGATACGATATGACCAAATTCCCTGTCGCCATGCGCGCTCTGGTTCAGGTTCATAAAATCCATGTCGATCGAGGTCCATGGGATCTCGCTGTTAAACTGCGTATGCAAATGCAGCAAGGGCTTTTTGAGTACCGTCAAACCCCTTATCCACATTTTCGCCGGCGAGAACGTATGCATCCAGGCGATCACCCCGATACAACGCTCCGAATTGGAGGCCTCTTTGCAACAATGGTAGATTTCTTCAGGCGTGGTCAGCACCGGTTTGCTAACAAGCCGTACCGGGATACCCTTGGTAGCGCCCAGGCCGTCTACGATCTCCTGGCTGTGTTCCGCCACCTTTTACAGCGTTTCCTGCCCGTATAAATGCTGGCTGCCGGTTAACAGCCAGACTTCAAATTCATTCAGATTGATTTTCATAAATAACTCTTATTGTCCGTAATAGGCGTTTGCGCCATGTTTTCTTTCATAATGCTTCTTGATCAGGGCCTCGTTCAGACCGGGAGCGCCGGGGTTGATCTGCTCGGTCAGCAGCGCCATTTTTGCGATGGCTTCCAGTACTACGCTGTTTTGCACGGCTATTTCAGCAGTTTTGCCCCAGGTAAATGGCCCGTGCCCGCCAACCAGGATCATTTCAGGCGAAATCCCTTTCTCTTCCAGGTGACTGATGATCTGTCCGCCGGTTTGCCGTTCATAGTCATTTTGTATTTCAATAAGCGATGGCGCGCAGGGAACACCGGCCATCAGGTGATCGGCATGCGTCGTGCCATAAAGCGGAATATCCAGCTGCGCCTGCGCCCAGGCGGTGGCATAAGTGGAATGGGTGTGGCAAATGCCCGAGACCTCCGTCCAGTTACTATATAAAAAGGCATGGGTCGGCGTATCCGAGGAGGGTTTCAGCTCGCCGTCAACAACATTACCTTCGAAATCGACGATCACCATCTTATGCGGCGCCAGCAGTTCATAAGGCAGGCCGCTGGGCTTGATCGCGAATACGCCCATACCATGATCAGCGGCACTAACATTGCCAAAGGTGCCCACAACCAGTCCGAGTTTGGGCAAGAGCATGTTGGCCTCAAAGGCCTGCCTGCGGATCTCTATATATTTATCCATGTGCTGAAAATTCTCCAAGTTTTAAATAGCGTGCGTAACGCCGGTCATAAAAATCTTTCTTGTGATGGTCAGGTTGGTATTCCTTGTCAAAGCCGCGGCCCATTGCTTGCATAGCGGTTTCGACGTTTGGGTAAAGGCCTGCAACAGTGGCTGCGAACATCGCCGCCCCCAATGCGCAGGTCTGTTCCGAACGGTGCACCCGGATCGGCATTTGCAGGACATCTGCCATGAGTTGCATGATATAAGGCGATTTTCGGGCGACGCCGCCAATACCGATAAGGCCTTTAATGGACGCCCCGTCCGAAATGAACCGCTCCGCGATGGCGCGTGCGCCAAAACATGTGCTTTCCGCCAGCGCGCGGAAAATACGGGGCGCATCGGTGCCGAGGCTCAGGCTGGTGATCGCCGCCTTGAGGGTTTGATTGGCGTCCGGTGTTCTTCTGCCGTTCAGCCAATCGAGGGCCAATTCAGCATTGTCTTCCATCGGTAAGCCTCCTGCGATCAAACTAAGTTCAGGCAGTATTTGATCAAGAATTTCTGCCATCAGGAGTTTGGTTTGCCCGGGCGGAATGATCTTCGAAGAAAGTAGCAGGTTGGACAAGGGCCAGGCCAGCAGGTTTTTAAACCAGGCATAGGTATCACCGAAGGCGCTTTGCCCCGCTTCAAAGCCGCACATGCCGGGAATGACCGAACCATCCACCTGCCCGCAGATCCCTTTGATTAATAAGTCTGTTTTAGGCGCGACCAGGATATCACAAGTCGACGTCCCCATGACCTTGCTTAAATAGTAAGGTTCGATCTGCCCGCCAACAGCGCCCATATGCGCATCGAATGCGCCGCAGCCGATCATAACCCTGGTATTGAGACCCAATTTAGCTGCCCATTCAGCACATAAAGTTCCCGCTGCCTGGTCTGCGGTATAGGTCTCCGGTGGCAGCCAGGCGGCGTAACCGGCTAAAAGCGGGTCCAGCGAGGAAAAGAAATCATTCGGCGGATAGCCGCCGAAATCATCCGACCACAGCGCCTTATGCCCGCGGCGCAACGACTGCGCCTGATTTCGTGGGCATCGGCCCCGCCGGTCAATAAAAAGGGAATCCAGTCACAATGCTCGACCCAGGTATAACAGGCCTTGCGGACTGCTTCATCAGTTCTTAAAACATGCAGCGCTTTGGCCCAATACCATTCCGAAGAATAGATACCGCCGGAATAGCTTAAATAATTCTTTTTTTGTTGAGCCCCATGCCTGTTGATCTCAGCCGCTTCTTCAATGGCTGTATGATCCTTCCAGAGAATAAACATCGCATTCGGGTTATCTTCAAATCCCGGTGTGAGCGCCAGCGGGACCCCTTGCCGGTCAACTGCTACCGGGGTCGAGCCGGTCGTGTCAACTGAGATGGCTTTGACATATTCCGCCGCGCCGGGCGATTTACGCAGGCAATCTTTGATCGTCGCTTCCAGCCCATAGCTATAATCCAGCGGATGCTGCCGGAACTGGTTACGTGCCGGATCGCAATAACGACCCTCCGCCCACCTGGGATACAAAAAAATGGATGAAGCGATCTCCCGCCCGTCAGCGGCGTCCACCAGTACCGAACGGACGCTGTCGGTACCATAGTCCACACCGATCACGTAATTGCTTCTGTTGTTCTTCATTTTAACGTTTTTTGAAAGCAGGGTTTCCTCGCGAAACCCTGCACCTCATGTTTTTTAACCAATCTTATAATTAACTATTATTTTGCCCCGGCCGGGACTTTACTGAGAAGACTAAATTGATAAACCGATACGCTCCGGTAAACTTCACCGGGTTTTTCACGGCTGGTATTCTCCCGCCAGTTCAATGGCCTGATAAGCGTTAACCACACCGCCGGTGCGGCAATAATTCTTTAAATAAGGTGTCTCCACCACGCTCCGTAAAATGATCTCTTTCACCTGCAGCGCGCTAAGTTTGGGAAAGTATTCCCGGATCAGCGCCGCCAGGCCTGCCACCACCGGGCTGGCCATGCTCGTACCGTCAAAATACGCGTATTTGGAACCGGGTATACAGGAATAGATCTGCTCACCGGGGCAAACACGTCAACCGCTGTTTTGCCATAATTCGAAAATGGCGCTCTCAGCGTACTATCGTTCTTCATGCCCGAAGCGCCAACGACGATATAGGCCCCCGCCTGTTTGCCGTCCAAATAATTCCTGTCCGGGTAGTTTTTTACACTATCCAGGTTTTCATTGGAATTGCCCGCCGCCTGCACCAGCAGCACATCTTTTTTTAAGGCATATTTCACCGCTTCGTCAACAGACTTTTTATCCTGGGTGTAAGCCTTGCCAAAACTCATATTGATCACTTTCGCGCCATGATCGGCCGCATAACGGATCGCATTAGCCACATCCTTATCACGCTCATCACCATCCGGTACCGTACGCACCGCCAGTATCTTCACCTGATCAGCAATGCCATTGATGCCGATATCGTTGTTCCGCACTGCCGCGATGATCCCAGCGACATGTGTGCCATGGGTCGCATCCGGACCCATCACATCCGGGCTGCCGTAATTACGCTGTTTGCTGTCAAAATAGTCGTCACCGACGATTGGACGCGGGTCGTAAGCCGTATTCAGCTGGTAATCATCCTGTTCTTTAAAGTGTTCGATCGCATCATCCAGCTGCGTCTTTTTAAAAGTTGCAAAATCGTCCTTTTGCGTCAGTACACTGATCAGCGCTTTACTCACCTGCTGTTCGCCTGCTCCTTCCGGATGGTAGGCCTGGAAGTCCGCTAAAGCCGGCGCGGCTTTGCCCATCTTGGCGGTAATTTGGTCCAATATTTTCTCAAAATTTCCGATGCCCACCACCATCCTGTGCGCATCCGCCCTTTGCTTTTCCAGGTCTTTCTTTTCCGCATGATAAGCCAGCAGATCTTTCGCAAGTAATTTCGTCGTATCCCGCTGTTCAAACTGTCGCACCTGCCTGGTCAGTTCCAGGTTATCGAAATGCACATTACCCGTCGCCGAGCCAATATAGCTCCAGCCATAAGTGCCATTATCAAAAGCCTTCTTTTTTGTATTGACCCAAAGCACGTCCTTCAGGTCCTCATGGAGCGTATCGACGCCGGCGTCGATCACCGCGACGATGACCGGTTTCGGCGTTTTATTTTTTAATAGTCCGGTGTAGGCCCGCTCGGTACTGATGCCAAAAATACCATCCTGCTTCAGGTCCATATTTTGCCAGTTCGGCGTCTGTGCGCTGGCTGCACTGATAAAAAAAGTAGAAATTAGCGCTACACCAAACGCGCAGTAAGATTTGTTCATTGGCTATAAAAGGTTATAATCAATGCAAATCTTAGCTTTATTGAGACGAAATCAACCCCGGGCTATCGATTCCGTTTTTAAGAAGGTTTTGGTTACAAAAACTTTATTTTGGCTGGTTAATAAGATTTTAGATTCGTTCAGGTTAATCTTCTTTACAAAGCTGATCGACCTTTTTTAAAATTTCTTTGCCGATATGCTTTGTCCAGTGGTTTGCTATCCGGAGGGTATCGTCGTCAGTCAGCGGCTTATGATAATGGCGCCGGAACCAGATAGTATCCCGGTTCCTCCCGATTTCGTAAGCGTAGTCCCTGATAAAAATAAAAAAATATTCGTGGACCGAAAATGGATCATAGCCACCTTTAATAAAACCATCCAGCCGCACGCCGCCGCCTAATTCTTCAACCGAACCGTGATTAAGCAAACGATCTACATCCACCGGGTCTTGGTGCGACAAACTTTGTCTGCCTATTATTTTGCTGACCTGGTGGTTGACAAAATAGGGGAAAATATCCGCTTCTAAAATCGGCATAGCTATTTCGAATATCCTGGATAAAACGCTGAGCAGGTAAACCAGATCATCGTTGTTTACTTTCCTGAGGATTGGCTCTTTTTGTATTGCGGCAAACTGCGTCTTTAGCTTTTGCAGCGGCGGTTCATCAAAGATATGCATGACCTCCTCCGGTACCGCGTAAGATGCGTATTTATCGTTCCGGTAATAAAGCTGAACACTTAAGTTTCCCGACCACCTGGTACCATCGCCCCACTCCAGGGAGACATAAAGGGGCACGGTGCCGTTGATATCCGGGCCGACCCTGGCCTCCAGTATCCTGCTTATAAAATTAAGTTCCGGCTGCTGGACCGCTATTTCCATTTGGTAAGACGGAATGTACGCCAATCGCGTAAGTTCAATTTTCGCAATTCTGTTCAACAGGGGCAAATCATCAGCAAGCTTTTGGTAATACATCGAAAAGAAAGAGCCCATCAAAACGTTCGGCGGCCAACCCGCGAACGGCAGGTTCAAATTAAGTTCGATAAGCTGTTTTGCCAATGTTTCGCCCGATATTTTTTGCTCCAGGCCATCCGACAAGACGGGATTACCATTTTTATCCCTGACCATATCGCCGCGCAATACTGCCGGTGAGATGCGGGCCGCTTTGGGCAATATTTCAACATTAATTTCCGGCTCATTATCTGCATTGATCCAGGTTCGAAAAGTTTTGATCAGGCGCCCGTCCCCCTGGGATTCCACGATCACATAATTGAGCATCGCGCTGATTTTCTTCGATTCGAACGTCCTTAACATTTGTTCGTCTCCCAAGACGAACTTTTTGATCGTAAATGTCCAGGTATTTTCAGTTATGGCCTTCCAGGTTGCTTCGAACATCAGGTTGATATCAAGGCACACCAATGTCGTGGGCGTATGCACTTCGCCCTTTTCCAGGGATTTGAGTTGCCGGTAAGTGTCGGCCTCCACCGTTTTTTTCCAATGGATGAGTGTTTCTGCAGAGAATTGACCGTGGTCTGCATCGATAAGTTTGGCGTGGTTGGCGCATAGCCAGATACCGTTGCGGATAGAACGACGCTCTTCCCTGGTCATTTCCGGTTTATACCGGGGCCCTCCCATTGAAGCGGCATGGATATGCGCGGCATGGCCCAATATCACCGTTTGCTCATCGGTGGTATTGCCCGGCCCGATCGTTATCACCTGGCAATCAGGAAAACAACAGCGGTAAGCGACCCTTCCCGCCAGCTTCTTTTTTGTATCTTCCTTAAAGTTATCCCTCATGGCCGTGCAGTTTATTAAAATTCGTCCAAATCAAAAAGCCGTCGGATATGTGTAATTGTCGCAGCTATTTTAGCATACACCAGGCGGGCCGCCGCTTGCGGCATAGCGCGTGCGGTCAATAATGCCAGCCGCTGCAGCGGGGTCGCTGCCTGGATTACGGTCCGGTCCGTCAACAGCGCCATAACCGATAAAAATGTCAGCTCTTCCTTTTCGCTATCGCTGAGCCCGAGGTCGCCGGTCCAAAGGTTCGTGATAAAGCCGTAGACGACAAACGGCACCGATTCAATCGAAGTGTTGTTGCCATGTAGTATGGTTAACAGGCGGATCATAAAACCGGTGTCCGCCCCATGTTGTTTGACTGCGGCTACCAGCGTACCGCCGCTGATATAGGTATGCCTGTAATTCATAGTAGCCAGCGTGAGGCAACCGTTTTCATACATGTCACGATCGATCAGCTTTTCGCCAAGGAAGTAAAATAACAAAGATTGGCTCCAGCAGCCGGCGACTTGGTGTTCCGACTGCGCGACCAGGCGCAGGATGGCGTCTTCGGTATACAGCACAGCGTTCATTTCTTCAGCTAACAATACAGATTCGTAAAACGACTTGCCGATCAGGTCGTCGAAGTGCCCCTTCTCCAGGCTGTTCATTTGCAGTATTTTTTGTGGCTGAACAGTTTCCGTATTGGACTTTACGAACGCCAAAAGTCTCTCTGCGCGGCTGTCGCCGTTCTCATGGGCCCCGAAACCAATTGCGAGCCTGACAAAGTCCAGCAAAGTGTCATAGGTCGACTCGGTGATGAGCAGCTTGCCAAAATGCTTAATAACCAGGTCGGCTACCGGAAGTTCAAAAAGCGTAGCGATACCCAATACATCTGCGCAAATTCGCGGGCTGTTTTTTAATTGTGCCGCACTTGCATTAAGGCTGCCCGGTTCTCCGCGGCAAGTCCTGATCCCGCAATCGGGAATGCTTCGCAGCTGGCCCCACAGTTCCAGGGGATTTTTATCAAAACGCTGTGCAAAAAAACCGAGTGTAAGGCTGTGATTTTTGTATAAATCTACTGCCGTCTGAAAATTCCCGGCATATTGCGGATCGTAAAGCTGGCCCATCAGCTCCGGGAAATCATCCGTGTGAAAAACCTTGAGCGGGCTTGTTTCGGCATATATGGTCGCCGTTTTTTGCTGGCTTTCATGAAAGGCAAAAGTATATTTCTTTTCTATTGCGGTCACTGTCCACTTGGTGAACGATCCCTCAAACTGAACAATTTCGCCGGTCGTTTTACCGATGATAGCGGTAAAACGGGGGTGTTCAGCATTGACCTCGCCAGCTTTCAATTCGCTCGAAGGCCGGTCCTCTATGGTTAAGAAAAACTTGTAACCGGACTTATCAGTCAGCGTTACCACGGTGTCCAATGCAACAGTTTTCGGCGTTGAATCCCCTTCTTTCGGCCAATGAACCTGCAGCAGCGTCTGGAGGTATGCGGTATGCGCCTGCTGGTCGTCTTTTAGCCGCCGGTATTCGTAAGCGATCTTGTAAACCTGTTGTTCTTTTCTGCGGCTGGTAAGTTGCAATAAATAGATTTGAAACAGCTGGGCGTCCAGGTTCCAGTATGCGATCTTTTCATCCAGGAATGCATCAGCCTTTTCAAATTCTTCCAGTCGTAAGTAAAGGCCGTTCAATTGCAGTATCATGGTCATGTTTTCCGGGAAGCGGGCCACATAAACCGCCGCCACTTCCGCAGCGCCGCGATAATCACTCAGGTAATTGCACAGGATATAGACTTCGCTTTCCGTAAAGCCTTTTACCGGACCGTTCTTCTCACGGATAAGCCGGAGGGCTGCAAGTGCATCTTTTAGCCGGCCCAACTTCTGATAAAGCCGGATAAGGCTGGCGGAGATAGCCGATGCTGCGCCTGGCTCATTAATGGTTTCATATAAGGTAACGGCCTCGGAAACTAACTGCTCCCGGTTGCAGATTTCGGCCAGCAGGTATTTGTCACGGAACCGGGTTTCTGCGGTAACCAGGCCCAGGCCCTGCCGCAAAATAGCGACGACATTTTCCATTTCGCCATGGTATTTCCCGATTTTGGCAAGGCTGATTTTGTTCGTGATCGTCTCCTCACTAAACGCTGTCGCACTCAGCAGGCTAAGCTTATTATCCTGCTTTTCCAGGATATAGTAATCGACGAGGATATGTTTGGATTGTTCCAGGAAATGCCCGTCGCTGGTGATCGCAGTAAATGCCTCAAGTGTCGAGATGGCTTCGGTTGTCCTGCCCACATTGTGGCAAACCTCTGCAAGAAATAACGGTACATCCGGGACCTCATAAAAACGTTCCACGGGCTGAAGCAGCGTGATCGCAGCATCCGCGTCACCGTCGTAAGCCAGTAAGATCGCTTTCTGTTTGATCAAAAATAAATTCTCCGGTTCCAGGGCCAGGCCCTGCGAAGTTGCCGACAAGGCTTCCGAAGGCCGCTGGAGCAGATTGAGCGTAAAACCTTCAGCCAGGTAAAGCTTTGCTTTCATGCCCGGCGTTTCCGCTTCATCGGTGGCGCTGAGTTGCTTCCTGATCAGCCCGAGCATTTCTTCCAGTTCAGGCGTTGTTTTTTCATCAGGAATACCAAGGTTGATCAACTGAAAACTGAGGCTATATTTATCCAGATAAGTTTGGATCAGGTGTTCACAGATGAACTCATCAGCAGCGCCCGCATTCATAGCCTGTTTCAGCAACCCGATCGACAGGTCATACTCGTTTCGTTTACGGACGGCAAGGCCGAGCGCCGTAAGTATAACCGGATGGTTTTGCAAGAAATCAGGCACCTTTTCTTTCAGTTCCTCCAGCGATAATTCCGGGGAATTGAGTTTGATCCATGCACTGTAAGCCTCAGGGTTCTCCGGGAAGCTTTCGATGAACAGGGCGCAGTTGCGCTGTGCCTGCACTTCGTCGCCGGTGAACATATAGGCATTGACCAGGTTATTGAGTGCGGTCGCTGAACCTGGATTATAAGGAAACGCTTCGATCAGGAATTCAGCGGCCTGATCATAAGCCTCCAATCTGAAATTGCAAACACCAAGATTGGTCAGCAGCCGGAATCGCAGCGACCCGTCCAATTTTTCCCAGAGCTGTTCCTTGAGTACAAGAAGTTCCTCAAGCGCCCGTCGCACTTTCCCCTCTGACAGGGTTTCGATGATCACTTTCAGCTGGCGGTTGTATTCCTCCTGTAGCGGCTTGCCGGGGCCATTCGTTAGCATATCCGTTAAACCCGCCATTTGATCGGAAAGCGCCTGAAAACCCTGGATGCTGATCTGTTTGTTCTGTTCGATCAAAACCGCCTGCTTCGTCCCCTGCGATAATATAGCGTTCTGCACCGGTGTGGCAACTGTTTTTACAAGTGACCTATAGGTGTTGAAAAAGTCCTCCACATCCGCAAAAGGGATCTCATTCCAGTGCTTGATCTCTTTCACCAGGCGATGGGTGTGCAAAGCGCTGTCCAGCTGTAGCAGGAATGCGCCGGATTTTTCTTCCTGTACTTCTTCCCTGAAAGCGGCCTGCGATTCAGGTAAAAGAATGAGTTCGATGAACTCGCGCTGCTTTCCCTTAGCCGCGAACAAAACCGTCGTATGCAGGTACAGGCGCTGATGCTCGTCTTTCGGCCGCTCGATACCGAGTTCATTAAGAAACCGGTAAAAAGTATAGTTCTTACACAATTCCTGGTAGCTATATTTCCCTGCCGTTTCGCAGATCTTTTTGATCACCGGGTTCTTGAAAAGTAAAATGAGCGACGAAGGATCCATAAAGTAATTCATCAAAGATAAAGCAATGGAAATGTTCCTTTGATGATTAATTATGCACAATGCCCTTTAATTCAGATATAAACCAGGAAGCGCTGAATTTCTTCTATTTAACGCTACTTATTAATTGTCTACTTTTACAACGATAACCTTACCCAACCATGTTCCTCGCTTCAGTTTCAATCAGTCAGTTCAGAGGGATCAACTCGCTAAAGGTTGAGTTCGGTCCCCAGATCAATATCATTATTGGCGAGAATGGCTGTAGGAAAACAGCGCTCATTGATGCGATCAGGCTATTGTATAACCTTGGGAGCCCAAAAAAAGATCTTTACATTTCCAACGAAGATTTCTTCGTGGACCAAAGAACCGGTGTTCAAAGCACACGGATCGAGATACAATATATTTTCAGAGGACTTTCCGGCTCAGAAAAAGGCGCCCTTTATGAATATCTCGTGATTACCGCGGGATCTCCCCGGGACGATTATGCCCTGATCACTTTGCGGTATGATTACCGCGAAAAAAATTATCCGAGGTTTACCTATTTCACCGGTGCGACTGAAGAACAAAAAGCTGACAGCGGCACTTTTGAGGTGTTTCAACATTATTACCTTAGTGCCTTAAGGGACAGTACGACAGACTTGTTGAATCTAAAATCCAATGTGCTGGGTTCGGTAATCAAAAGACTCGTAGAGCGGACCAAAACCGAGGATGCTTTCAGGAAGATCATCAAAGATGCCAATACAGAATTACTCAAACGTCCCGAAGTGATGGGGACCCGGACAAGCGTCAATAAAAACCTGGATGATATCTTCAAGATAACCAATGACCACCAAATTGGATTACGGATAGAGGAATCATCAAAAATCGAAAGTATTGTCAACGTTATCAGGCCCTATTTACCCCATGATAAACAAAGCTTGGAAAATGATGGTTTTAACTTGTGGCAAAATAGCCTGGGGTTTAATAATTTGATTTATATCGCAATCATTTTAGGCGATATAAAAGAAAGGATAACTGATAATGCAAACCAGCATTTTATTCTTTTGATCGAAGAACCGGAGGCGCACTTGCATCCTCAGTTACAGCTCAATCTTTACAATTTTCTGAAAGCTGCCAGCGCGCCGGACAATTGCCAGCTATTTATCACCTCCCACTCCCCGACCTTGACTTCAAAGGCGGACCTCGACCACCTGATTCTCTTACGCGACCGTGCTGTCAACATCGGAGGCTGCCTCGAAAACAGGGAACAAGAAAATATTGTGGAACAGTCCGTTAAAAAAATTACGTTGACCAATGCTGACTTCCTGGACAGGAAGAAACAGTTGGAACGTTATATGGATGTAACCAAAAGTCAGCTTTTTTTTGCGCGCAGCATCCTGTTCGTTGAGGGCATATCGGAAAAACTATTGATCCGCGCTTTCGCTGAATTGATCCAATCGAATCTGGATGATCACAGGTGCGAACTGATTAGCGTTGATGGGGTTTCGTTTTATTCGTTTGTCCATTTATTTAACTCGGCAGACCCCGCGAAAAAGCTTCCGCAAAAGGCCGCCATTATTACCGATGACGACCGGTTTTCTAAAAGCAGGAACTCCTTTAAAAATTTAACCCAGCAGAACTTTAAAAACTTAAATGCATTCCACGCCGGGCTATCGGGTGCTGCTATAAGTAACCGGATCGGGAACATCCGGTCAACGTTAAGACAACATGCAAAAAGCGTAGCTTTATTTACCGCCTTTAAAACGCTTGAATTCGAAATAGCGTTAGCTAATATTGCGGATACTAAAACCGCATTCAGTCAAAATACCCTCATTATTTTTTTGAATAAGACGAACCCGGCTAATTCAAGTATTGTCTTGAGCTATATTAACCAGCTACCGGATGAACGAATAACCCAAACAGACAAAGAACGGGCTGCAATACTGGTGTGGAAGTCAATGCCTTCCAAAGCCGATTTTGCACAGAGTTTTTCTATGCACCTCGTTCAGATGATATCCGACGGACAGCCCGGAAATTTTAAAGTGCCGCCATATATCCGCAATGCTATCAAACACGTGATCGATCCATGAATTTTGAAATAACCGCCGACAATCAGCCTTATCTAGAATCACGGGGCAAGATCGTGTTAAATGCCTGCCCCGGAAGCGGTAAAACCACGGCAGTCGCCTTCAAACTTACACAGCTTACCCAGGAATGCGAAGTAAACTACGGTGCTTTTGCCGGGATTGCATGTTTATCATTCACCAATGTCGCAAAACAAGAAATCGGGAGTAAATACCAGGAAATTTCCGGCCAGATCCTTGGCTATCCTCATACCCTGTCCACCATCGATAGTTTCATTAACCGTTATATCACTTTACCTTATTATTATTTGCTAAAAAAAGGAACGGACCGTCCTTTAATTTTAAACAAGGTGACTTTCCTGGACAGCATGAAGTTAGGAAACTTTAAAAACAAACAAGGAAAACCCTTGCGCTATTCCTATCCACCGTCGGAAATAAAAATTGAAGCGGACAATTCTTACAGCTGGAAAGGCAAGAAAGCCAAACCCGATATCGTGGATGAGCAGACCTTTAATAATTACTGTAAGGTATATAAAAAATGGCAATCAGATCATGGTTACCTGGACAATGATGATTCTTCCTGCATCGCCTGCCATTTATTGTCCAAATACCCGGCAATTGCCAGCAACCTGGTGAAGCGTTTCCCTTACCTTATTATTGATGAGGCACAGGACACTTCCGAAATCCAATACCATATTTTCGATTGCTTAATAAAAGCAGGACTGGCCAATATAGAATTGGTCGGCGACCCCAGTCAGAGTCTGTACGAATTCCGCGAGGCGCGCCCCGATTTATTTATGCAGCGATTTAATGATACGGAAAACTGGCGTTCATTAAGGTTCAACCGCTGCCGGCGATCTTCGCAACGCATTATCAATCAGTATTGTATGCTAAGAAGCAACACTGAAGCAGTGATTACTTCATCTTGTTTACACACATCTGATCATTCGGTAAAAGTTCTTAGGTATGACGTCAACAATCTCAAACAGTTAATTGATCGCTTTACTAAACTGACGGGCCAGGCGCTTAACAATTACATACTGGTTCGGGGAGCAACCCATTTAGAGCAATTCGGCGTTAAAGCCGTTTTGGAAAACCCATGGAAGACCGGCGTCGCGAAATCATTGATAGAAGCGGAACAATACTTTACCCAAGGCAATACCAAAATGTGCATTGAAATCTTGCATTTTTTCCTTTCTTCCGTTCAGTTGCCAGACCAGGACCTTAAAAGTCAAAAAGCGCACGCCAGAAATTTAAAAGCCGACGTCAATGTCAACATTCGATTGTTTAATTTTATACGTCAGATGCCTTCTGTCGATGATACCATAACCGGTTGGACAGCTAAAATGACGAATCATATAAAGGCAACACTGGACATCACTTTTGATTTACAACTCAAACAAAAAAAAGGAGCCGCTTACTACGAACAGAATGTCAAAAAACTGCTGTATCCAAGTGTAGACCTCCCTTTTCCGGTTGCCACTATCCACAGCGTCAAAGGCAAAACCTTTAACGCTGTCTTACTCGTATTGAGCGAGAAGAGCACAGGGGCAAGTATTTCCCTATCTGATTTCATCCAAACAGACGCGCTGCCCGGAGAAAAGCAAAGAATGATCTATGTGGCTTTGTCCAGGCCGGAATGCCTTTGCTGCATTGCTGTGCCCGATACATTTTCCGAAGCCGATATTACCGATAAACTGGGCGATCAAATCGAATTTGAGTGAATAAATGCAACGATTGTTATTTACGCGGGATCTTTCTGGCCGCCGGGCATAAGCCACCGAAGTCGATACGGTCGGTGATGCCTGTTCCGGAGATTGAAAAAGGCGTTTTCCATTGGACAAGTACCGAGGATGATGGTGTATGTTCGGAATTAAAAAAATCATTGCTAACAATAAGCTGTACTTCATTGGATAGTTTCGGGTCACCGGCACAATATAAATGCGCCGGACTGGGATCATAGGTTTGCCATGTTTTCCCGCTATCGGCCGAAAATGCCATATAAAAGTCGATTTCATCTCCCAGGTTATCTCCCTGGCGGCTTTGCCGGACAAAGGCTGTGTCGCCGAAGATTTTCAACGGCCGGCCTGATCCGGTCCAGGTCTTGACGGCCCAGTCGTCTTTTTTATAATCGAAATAGACCATCCATGTTTTTTTCATCGTCTCGCTGTTAGAAACACTCCGGATATAGGTTATGGGCTGCTGTGTGCTCAACGTATAGTGTTTATAGTTTTAAAGGCTGGTTTGGCCGCCAGGACCTCAGTCATTGTCCGCGGCTTTTTCACCGTGTCTGTGTTAATTACAGCACCGTTACCGGAATGGCTTTTATTGCCGGTGCAGGACTGGAGGATTATAACTGCGAGGAAGGTTCGGAAAAGATTTTTAAAAACTGACATATGTGTGGATCAAGGTATAGTGAATAAAAATACAAGATACAGAAAATAAAATACCGTTAAAATACGGTATTAATTTCTGAATGTATTTATTATCTTGCCTTTGAATAAATTATTGTTTGCTAAACCTGAGCGTGATGTAAAATATCTTTAAACCTTATTTCATGAAACCTGTACCTTGTATTTTATGCGTAATTTTTCTTTTTGGTTTTACCCTGCGCGGCATTTGCCAGGGCGGCGCCACACCGCTGGATACGATGGGGCGCACCCTCACATTCAAAGATGGCCGCTGGCTTGACCCTGCCGTCAAAGCCATTTCGCCGAAGTCCAAAAGTGATACGATTTTCCGGGGTTCGATCAATGGCAGTCCTTACAAGCTGGATGACCTGAAGAAGCAGATCTATCCCAAATTGCTCAAAGCTGCCCAGGCAACCCTGGATAGCCTGAATGATCCGGGTACGGGCTTAGCCGCCTTTTACCAGGCGGTATTCCAGGGCGATTACGCAGGCCAGGTCAATTCCCTGAAGATCATCATCAATCATTTGACACTGCCAGCCAAGCGCGATGCCGCGATCGATACCGGCAATGCTGTAACTGAAAAAATAGACGGTACCATCAAAGATCTGCTGCCCCTCAGCAAGTACACCGTCACCAGCGCATTCATCGGACGATCTTCCGCGGTGGAGGTGAAGGTCTATGGTGACGACCTGCTGAAGAAATTCATACAACTTTATTTTAAAGATTGCCAGGGCAGCTTTGATAAACTTATAAAAACAGACGGGTTTATCGCATCCCGGATCGAATTGCAGCGGTTGCTGAATGAAGCGGTCGCTCTGCCCAAAATAAACGGGTATGTCTGTACCGGTGCTGACCCGGCGCGGCTTTACAAGGATTCCATTGAAAATAATATATTGTTTAAATGGTTTACCGCTTATACCTGCAAACCTGACCTGTTCTGGATGGGCGGCGGCAGTTTCCGGCTGACGCCCTATTCCGCCGCGGTGAAATACGATTGGAAAAAACTGCAGCTATTTGACCGCATGATTGCGTTCAGGATCGACTCGGTAAAACGCTGCTGCGACATGGACCCGGTGAAGGCAGAGGCGCTGATCCGGGCAATAAATACGGGCAGGAAGCGGTTTAAGAGCAGCGGCAGCGCGATTTTGGGCTTCAAGAACCGTGCGGATATTTTTACTGACCAGGCTTTTTTGAACGATCTGTTCATTCCTGTTCTGCTGCCCGAAAACAAAACCGGGCAGGGGTATTATTCGCCTTACAAACAGAAATTCATACTCAATTACGACGCGGCCAGGGGCTACACGCTCGACCAGCCTTATGTTCGCCCGGCTGTGGCTGAAAACGAGCAGATCTTGATCGGGGTAAATAACATCACGGCCGGTAAGACAGTCATCATCACAGGGACCGATGTAACCATCGATGATAAATCAAAGGCGCAGGCGGCGCTGTCCGACATTGGCACTTCGCTCGCCGGGGCCTACACGGCGATCAGCCCGATCGGTTCGCTGGGTACGTTGTTACAGACCAATCCTGTGCCGGTTGTTCCCAATCCTGCCATTAATGTTCAGGCATTTCAGCAAGCTGTTGTACGCCCGAGGCGGGTATCCGGCGGCGGGTCGACAACGTATATAACTACTTATGAAGTCAGGATAGAGGGAATCCCGTTGTTGCAGGGCAAGACCAATCGTGAAATTTTAATGACATTTATCAGCAACAAGGCGCCGGAAGAACAAGCTGAATTAACGAAGGCTGTGGACTTTTTTATATCGAATTGCCCGAACGTTCCTTTTGCCGGGCTTTCAGTTCAGGATTATCAGGCTGCTGTGACCAAATTAACGGGCGATTTTACAGCATTTTTAACCTATAGCCACGATCTGTCGGACAGGAAACAGCTGGCAGTTGATGCAGGTATGCTTTACTATCTGATACCGAATTTTGATGATGCGCAGCCTTTTGAACCGTTGAAGGAAGCGAAAGGCACCGAGCCTAAATATCATACGACCTTATCCGCTTTTGATTTTATCAAAGCGCCCAAGGAGAAAGACTACGTCATCACAGAAGAAGTGCTAAAACCTGTTAAGCCAGGTACCACGCCAAAAACAATTTATGATGCCACGGCTGCCGATTCTGTAAAGTCCAATATGACCAAAGGCTTCTTCAAAGTGGGTAAACGCTACTTTGTCCAGGTCAGCGGCGGGATCGGAATTTCGACGCATGATTACACGCAAAATTCCGCGGCAGTCTCCGGCAACCAATTAAACATAACGATGAACAACCAGCAGGTCAGCTTTTTGATCGGGCTTCATTTTTACCCGCTAAAAGCATTTAACCTCGACAATGATTTCCTGGGCGTCAAGGATGCCTGGATTTACCATAACCGGCGGGTGTTAAAGGACCGCTTCTGGAACCATCTTTCACTTTATACAGGTATTGGTATCCCCGACCCGCTCAAGAACTTTTACGGCGGCCTGAGCCTGGACCTGGTGCCTGGCGTGCGGGTAACCGGCGGGGCGCATTTTATTATTTATACGAAATACCAGGTAACCAACAACGTGATCACCGACCAGGCCAATGGCTTTAAGGCGGTCTCACCCTTCGTGGGCCTCAACCTGGACGCAGATTTCGTTGGAAAATTATTCTCACTGTTTAAATAGCTGTTATGAAAAGAGTTCACTTGCTGTTAACCGTCCTGAGCTTGCTTTCTATTGCAGGCTGCAAAAAATATAAAACAATGAATGATGATGTCGGCGGCAGCCTGTATATCCGGGCCCGATTGTATTACCTGGACGATATCACCAAAGCGGACACGGTAGACCCGCTGCCTTTGGGGAACAAGATCGTCAAGATCGGTTATGCCAAAGATTCCGCCAAAAATTATATTTATTCGGTAAAAGCCGATACCGACGGGTACTTTACTTTTACGAATTTACAGAAGGATAGCAGCTATGTTATCTATTGCCAGGACACCGAGGACTCGGTCATCTTCTTTCAAAAAAAGTATTATAAAAAATTCGGTGCTTCCTTAAATTCGGAGATCCTGACTTTAATACCAGCCAACGGACTTCAGAACGGCGCCGTTTTCACCGTGAATGATAACAATAGCCCTGCCGAGCCGGTAACAGGATGTGCTGTTTGCCTTTTCCGCTCCCAGGTCCTGTTCGCGACGGACACCTGCGCCAATGCCACCTACGTGCTATCCACAAACGCCAATGGGCTGGCCTACAAGATGGACGTGCCGCAGGGATATTATTATGCACTATTTGTTCAGACCCTGCAGCCGGCAGGTAGCCTGCTAAAAACCAAACTGACCGCGCATAGTTTTATAACGGTTGCCGATACCGGGATTTCACGAAAGGCGGTGACGATAAAATAACATGGTACTCGTTTTCGATACGTTTTTGGATAATTTTTAGATTTTGGGTAATATTACATTTATAATAACAATTGTAAATAAAATCGCTATTCGTAAACAATTTAAATTAATTAAAATCATGGCGATGAGAGCCCTTAAAATCAAAGAAAGCCCGTTTTCGGCTGTAACTGTCTCCGGACAGATGAATGAAAACTTCCAGGTAAATGAACCGTTGATACTTTTCAATCCTGAAACCAGGGCCTGGTGCCCCAAAATCGTGAAACGTATCGTCGACTCCGATGATGGAAATTGTGTACTGGATTTATTATAAAAAAGTACTGCAAAGCCCCTTAAAGGGGCTTTGTTTGTTCAGTACTCATAATTTACGTAATGAATATTTATAGTTGCTGCATAGTTGCATGGGTGACCTACCTGTTGCTTTTTTTTGCGACCGTTCCGGTTCCGCCAAAGGGAAGTACGAAGCCATTGAGAAAAACATTGGATTTCCTCAGACGCAATCCCTTTATAACCCTGGCTATCATTTTGGCCTACGCGTCCGCGTTCCCATTCCTTTGGGGTTATTCCATCGATGAAATTATGGGTGACAGGTGGATCCTGACCAAAGTCTGGTTATTCCCGCTGGCCGTCCACACAGGGCTTATCATCGCTATAGACCGCACGAGAAAATACCTGACCTCAGCGAAAAAGGATATGACGGTTTATTTAACGGCGTATGTTTTGAAAACCATACGGAAACTGGCTTTCTATGTAGCTATCACATACCTCAGTTTTATTGTTTTGGTATCCTTGCTTAACTGGATCTCCACCACTACAGACAGCGGGTTCACCGCGCTGACTTTATTACATATCCTGGGTTATTGGCAGGGGTTTTATGACTATTTGCACACTGCAGGTTCCTGGTTTGCGAGCATGATATTTGTATTTATCCTGCTTTTAGCCGGGTTAGAGATTTTCGGGGCAACGCCGGGATATCACCGCAACTTTTTTAACAGGGCATTTTGGTTTTTTAACTCAAAGGGGATGCTGACAACGAAAAAGCAATTCGGAAAGTTTCTGAAGACTAACAGTGCTGTTCTGCTTCTGCTGGCATTGCTGGCGACCGGGTCGGGGCAGGCATGGCCCGAAATGGAAAAGCAGGTAATGCAGCTGAAATTAGTGGTTTTTAAGAGTGATGCCGACAAGCTCGATGCACAATGGGCGAAGAATATGTCGAAAATCCAGGCTGCCCCTCTTCAGGATGACGAAATCGCTGCGATCCGGGAATACAGCAGGGCGGTTGAAGTCCGCCTTTTCCATCAAATAAACGACAAAATCATTGGCGTTCAGGAAGATTATATAAAGACCAGTAACCAAAATGAGAACAGCAATAATGGCGGCAATATCGGGGACCTGGAAAATAACCTGATCGAGGTGTACAACAAAGCCCAGGATGAAGCTAAACCGCAATCTTCCTTCGGTATGGAAGTGGATCAGTCCCTGGAAAAGCTCATTGCAGCGGAACCTGCGCAACAGCGTGTTAATGCGCTGACCGCCATGAAAAACGCGATCCTGGAGTACCGTAGGTCGTTTTCCAGTTCGGTTTCCACGAATGATATACTGAGCCTGATCATCGACAAAGGCATGGAAAGTGCGGATGGTTTAATAAGTGCAAAAGATGCCATGAGCGCATTGCTCCCGGCGGGGCTGAACGCAGATCACTTTAACGAACAAATGGACCATTATACAGAAGGCGGCCTGTCCAGGTTGTTTAAACAGTATTTGAAATTAAGGGCTTTCAGTTTTCTCGCTGTCTATCAGCAAACACATTCCATTAAAACAGCGTTTGACCGGTCTGTAAAGCTGAATGATTTTGCAACGGAAAATAAAATGCTCTTTAAGACAGGTGCCTACGCCGACATGGAAGCATACCTCAAAACTACCTTTAAGGAATTCTATGTTTCCCATGCATATGTCAATCGTATTGCTCAAATTATCAATGACGACGAAAACACTAAATCTATTGATGAGGAATCATTTAAGGAAAAAATCCAAACGCAGATAGAGGCCGAACAAGTTCATGTAAGGGAAAAAACTTACAGCGTACCCCGGGAAGAAGAAGAACCCATCAAAGTGAGGATCAAATAAATTGTTTATTCCCCATCTAAGGCAGCCTTGACGGCAACGGTATCGGCTTCCGTTGCCATTTCCAAAATCGCATTAGGGCAAAAATAAAAAAAGCTCCGGGCATCAATACCAGAGCTTATATCAACTACCGTCCATCTGTTAGCAAGGCGTTCAGGGCTTGAAAACGGATTCGATGATATGTTTTCCATGCGCCCAGGCCTTCCCATAAAGATAGTCCGATACAAAATTATCCCCGAACCAGCTTTCGATCCATCCTGCAATCGCGAGCTCGGCCACGCCGACAATCGTATCGTTCCACGGGTCGTCCGCAGACTCAACTTTGAGGCTATTTTCCGAAACAAATTTATAGCCCGGAGCGGCATGCCATGTTCCGGGCTTTTTGCCCGAAATGATATGGCTGCTTGCCAGGTAGATACCCGGGGTCCAGATCGTGGCAAGACTATTCCGCCGTACGAAGCGATAGCCCGGTAATGGTGCCCAGCGGCCAGTCTCATAGGTAGATATCGCCTTATAGACAGGATGCTGCTGGCCTGCCTGCCATTGGGTGCTCAAGTCATTAGTTCCCGGATGTACAAATACGTAGCCGGCAGTCGGATACCAATAGTTAATTTGTTCCGCAGCTTTTAAATGGTAATAATGATCCACCTTGCCGGAAGCCCATTCCGGGTATAACCGCTGCCGGGTGAATGTTACCCGGAAGTCGGCCGCGCCACGCCTCACGACCATATGGCATGCAGTTCCGGGGCTGCCGCGTAGTTTTGCAACGACGGCATCGATAGGTAAGTACTGTGTACTCTGGCCTTCAATTGCTGTGATCAGGTCATTTTCCTGCAATCCCAGTTTCGCAGCAGGGAAATTCGGAACAGTGTTTACGATCCGGGGATAACTACCGGATTTAGGGATGTCCAATTGGGCTCCCAGGCCGCCGGACAAAGGTGCATACTTAAAGGCAACGGCTGAATTTGCGACGTATACCAATAGGAGCATCAGTAGTAGCTTCATGTAATTTTTCATTGCTTTAAAATTTAATTTGTTAATAATTCAGTTTGTATATAGCTTATCAATAAATGCGCTTTTGGAAAAAAGTGATATATATCACAAATTTAAACAACTGAAATTCAGATAATTAAATGACTAATGCGTATATTTAAGAATTCGGAAAAGTATTTCAGAATTCGGAAATGCGGTGAAAATTTCGGGATTGAAAAATCATCAGTTAGAATTTCGGAAATGTTCCGGAACCCATTTTAAATTTTCGGAAATCAAAAAATATTATCATTTTTAGCCAAACCTTTTTCACGCTCACATGAAAACCAAAGCAAGCCAGGCCGAATTAGAATATCTCTTTAATAAGGTGATTGAAAAGTACAATCATGATCACCATCGGAAGATTTCCGGCAACACCAACAAGAAAACATACGAACCGTTGGTGAAACTGCTGAATGAAATCAGCCTTAAATTTCCGGAAACAGAAACCCAGTTAAGACATGAAGACTATTTCGGTTTCACACCCGGAAACCTCAGCTTTAGCGCTGGCCAATTCATGAATGCTAAACAGCATTTTACGCAAAAACCCGATCAGGTTATTGTAGACACATGTTACATTTATTTGTATAACGTTGGGCAACGGGGTTTTAGAGAAAACCCTGCGGATCCTAAGCTTAGTGAAATTATTAATTCGAATCCCAGCACCTCGTCGCCATTTCAAGTCGTGCCGGGCGACAACCCCTCCAGGAAAACCAAAGTAATGGGTTATAGCATGGCTGTCGCCATCGTCCGGTTGATAGGCTTATTAGCATATAAACAATACCAACTCCAATCCGCCCGGTCTGCAATCACCTCCCAGCGAACACACTTCGACCGTGACAAAAAAAGATGGGAAAGTATTCAGAAGGATTATTCTATCATGCGTTACCAGCCAACAAAGGCGGAAATTGACAGCATGGTCGGAATATGGTTTTGTTATACCGGCTCGCCCCAGGCAAGGACAAGCCTGCCAGGCAACTTTCGCTATCATTTGGGCGCGCGGAACGTGGTGGTGATCGGCTACAAGGACGGCTATTTTACCTATAAGCGGTACAGTACTAATTTTGACCAGGTCGGCTATATACAATATGAATCACCCGGTTTGATCTCTATACATTCGCATAAAGTAAATGACCCCGACAGTACGTTATGGCCGCGGCACTCGCTGATGTTTGTCAATAATGGCAAACCTTTTCATGTTGCGGTTTCTGCGTCATGGAACTTTGATACCCCGCCGAATGATTTCATGATCGGTATCAGGGAGGTTTACGTGAAATTAGGGACAGGAGGTAAGGTCACTGAAATTTTCAATCAGGGAAACCCGGTAAAAACAGTTGAATGGATCACCGGTAAAAACAAGCGTGAAGTGTACAATGTGAAGCTTATGAAAATAGATGATATGAATGTCCCCTTCAGTGAGCTGATCAATGAGAAGAGTATCTTACTTGCTGTGCCGCAGGAAAACGTTTTAGAGACTAAACAGGTCCATTGACCTAATGAAATTGAAATAGGCTTGCGGGGTAGCTGCGGTGATTTGCAGGATAAAGTTACTGATCTTGTCGCGATACTACAATCGCGACACCTTACTTCCCTTCAGACCAACGGCAGCACCCCCTGCATCTTGCACTCCTTCAGCACCAGCGAACTCTGTACCTTATCCACCATCGGCAGCGTGCAAAGCCGGGTATCCAGGAATTCCTCGTATTCATAAGGATCACGTAAAGTGATCTGCAATAAAAAATCAAACTCACCCGAAAGGTGCAGGCAGACCTGCACCTCGGGGATTTTGCTCATGCAGGCGGAAAAGCCGCGCAGGCTCTCCGCGGAATGTTTGTTCAGCTTCACCAGCGTGATCATCAGCGTCGGCCGACCAACCAGTTTGCGGTCAAGAACCGCCGTAAAACGCTGGATATAGCCCAGCTCGAAAAGCTTTTTGATGCGCTCATTAGTGGTGGGCGGGGATTTGTGCACCAGTTCGGCGATCTGCTTGATCTCCAGGCGGCTGTTTTGCTGCAACAGGGTCAGGATGTTCAGATCGGTCTGGTCGAGGCTCACCACATTGTTTATCCTTTGCATTTTATCTTCCGCTTATATAATTACAGACAATCGAACTGAGGGTTTAAGGTACCCTTGTGTTCTTTTAATTTCAGATAGATGAGTTCCAGGGGAGGCTGTCCTCGTCGTCGCGTCGCAATGCTGCGCATACCGTCACTCCGCCTGCGGTAGCCTCCCCTTTCACTCATTGGTAGTTACTCCATTTTATTTCAGTTTTACTTTTATCACATTAAATGAAAAAGGCTTCGCTGCAAACTCTAAATGCTGCCCATTCGCCGGGATCATTGTAATTTCGGGTTTAATATATTCCGGCGAACCAATAGAATTTTCCGCCTTCAAATCTCCACTCAGGCTCGCTCCAGATGCCATACCTGTCACACTTACATCGAGCCTGAAAGATTTTTTTGAAGCATGCGAACTCATATTCACCAATTTGACAATCAATTCGTTAGTTGTCTTATCTATCACCGCTGAAGCCCAGGTACTGTCCTGTCCAGACACGGATTTATTGTTGAGCGTAATTGAAACCAGGTCAGTGCCCTTATTTACCGAAAACATTTGTTGCACATAATAATTCGGGGTATTATAAGAACTCGTATTATCAAACCAGATCAGATTCGGTGTCCATTGCCAGCCGCTGACATGCGCAAATAATGGCGCATAAGAAGCCATCGCTACCACATCCGCGTTCCGCTCAATACCCGTCATAAAGCAAGCTTCGGATAAAGCCGTCAGCAAATTGTTCTGGTTTTTCATGGAACCGATCCGGTCAGACTGCGCGGCGTATTCCCCGACAAAGATCTTCGGCCCGCTCCGGACGTAGCTGTCGTAGCGGCTACTGTTATCCATGAACCATTTAGGCGTATCATAGAAATGCTCATCGATGATATCGGCATGCCTTTTTCTTAAAACGCTATCCATATAGGTAAATACGGGAATATTGCGACTGTAGCCGGTAGCGTTGACGAGTTTGACGTCCGGGTATTTGGCTTTAAGACGGTCGGTGAACAGTTTCAAATGTTCGGCATATTGCGGGCCCCAGTTCTCGTTGCCGACGCCCAATAATTTCATGTTAAAGGGTGCGGGATGCCCGAGTTGCACGCGCTTTTTGCCCCAGTAGGTGGAGGTATCGCCGTTGGCGAATTCCACCAGGTCAAGCGCATCGCTGATATAGGGTTCGAGTTCATTGACCGGTACGACTTCTGCCGCATCGAACTGGCAGGACATGCCGACGTTGATAATAGGCAGTGGTGCCGCGCCGATGTCTTCGCAAAGCTGGAAATATTCAAAAAAGCCGAGGCCGAAGCTTTCCATATAGTCCGGGGTTTGACGGTCAGGCACATCATCCGCCCAAATGCTTTGTACCATTTCACGGTTTTCGAGCGGGCCGATGGTATGTTTCCACTGATAGCGGTGCACGATCTGGTTGCCTTCGACGATGCAGCCGCCGGGGAAGCGTAAAAAACCTGGCTTTAAATCTGCCAACTTTTGAACAAGGTCCGCCCGCAGGCCTCCTTTACGGTTCATCCAGGTATCCGAAGGAAATAAACTGATACGATCAACATCGAGTTTGCCTGCACCTTCGAAGATGACAAGTAGCTTGCCTGTTTTGGCGCTGTCAGTTGGTGTGATGGATATTTCCTGATTAGTCCACTCACTACTTTCGTTTAGCGAAAGCTGATTGTGTCCGATGACGCGATTATGGCCGCTAAATAAGAAGATTCTGACATGAACGCCCGGAGCAACCTGCCGGTACCGCAACATAAAATTATACGCGAGTCCCTTTTTGAAGCTCATTCCTTCGTCAAAGCCGCTGTTCATTAAACCGACGGTGTCTTTAGCGTTAAGATTAACAGACATGTATTTCGGGTCAGCTTCGTTAACGGCGCTTTGGTTGATGACCATGAATTTACCGTCCGGCAGGCGCTCGGAGGGCCAGGTGCTCCAGGCGGTCATGGGTTTGGGGAAATCGAAGCTGCGGTTCTCGACCATTTCGGCGTAGACCCCGCCGTCGGCGGCGCGGTTGATGTCTTCGAAGAAAAGGCCCCATAACGTGGAGGGGACTTTGGCTTTGGTGGTTTTGGTGCTGACGGTGTAGGTGTCCTGAGAAAAACCGGACAGAGCTATCGCTATAAAGCTTAAAAAAAGCAGTGTATTTTTCATGATGGTTTGATTGTTGGTTATTGCCAGGTCGGCAAGCCCTTTCTCATTTTGTCAAAGCTCTCTTTTACATCTTTGGCATCAGGTTGCAGCGCAACTGCTTTTTCTTCGAGAGGAAGCGCTTCGTCTTTCCTGCCCAGTTTGTATAAAATATTGGCATAAGTGTCCAAAAAAGGACCGTCTGGCTTCGGACTGGAATCGATCGTTTTTTTTGACCATGCCAATGCTTTTTCCAATTCCAGGGTATCTTTACTATGTGCAAAAAGCTCCCAGGCGGAGAAGTTCAAACGCGTGTTATAAGCCATTGGGGCATATGGAAAATATTTACAATAAGGGCCGTATTTTTCTACTTTTAGGATTACATATTTGCAATAATCCGGCCAATCCTTTTTCTGTTCAAGCCATTTAATTTTTGCCCAAAGGACTGCGCGTTCTGCGTAGTCGGCACTGTATTTATTCCCCACCGCATTTTGTAGTTTCGCCCAATTTGGAGTTTCAGCCGATAGTTTTCCGTCCTTGTATAGATAGGGATTTATATCTTCCCGTTCGATAATGCCAAATACAAGGTTTTGAGAGAAGCCTTTATTCCTTAAAATTGAATCTACCCGGTCTCCGTGATTGGCGAATATATTAAAGCCTCTATCTTTTGAAGATATCGTGAAACTTCCGATGATGGCCAAATTGTACCGGGTGTACACTTCATCTTCGTCCAATGTCATCAAATGATCAATATAAACCTTTGCCACGGGTCCAGCGATCTTTTTTTCGTTCAAATCCACCGCATCATAAGCAAGTTCCGGCATATCGGCGATGGCCAATTTACCTTCATGAAAAGCCGCTAAAAGCGTATAATATTGCTTCTTGGGATCGAGCGACTTGCGAGCGAGAGCATTGAAACCTCTTGAATCCAGAAATCCGACACCCAGGTGAACCAATTTTCCTTCCGGTGAGAAAAATAGGAAGGTTGGATAAGCGATAATTTGGTAGTTTTTCTTAATGCTGTGCGCATCCGCATATCTTGTCTTTATCGATTTTTGATCCAGTTTCGAGGTATCCAGCTGATATTTCACCGGGATGAAATGTGCATTTACAAAGTTCCCAACCGAATCTACTGGATAGACATTGGCATCCATTTGTTTGCATGGTCCGCACCAACTGGCGTAGCAGTCTACAAAAATGTATTTGTGCTCCTTTTGAGCTTGTTGCAGCACCTGCGCCCAGCTTAAATTTTGTCGGAAATTGATGCCCTGTGCATGTGTGATACATGGAAATAGCATGATCGCATATATTAGGTTTCTTATATTTTTCATCTTTTTTTGTTGTTAGTTGGTTTATTTAGTTTTATGTACCTGGTCCTACCATTTTGGAGATCACAGCCACAGATGGATCGAAGTTTTTATAGTTTTTCTTTTTGCAGACCGGGCAGCTGGGGCTACAACTTCCTTTCGGGTCTAGTTCATAGCCCGTAATAATCCCTTTTAAATTGGCAGGTATTCCCTTGGTCATCCAAACCGGCGGCGGGTAGCCCCTTAATAAATGGTCAAAAAATTGCGTCAGTCGTATCGTATAATCTTTGGCATCTTTTCCATAGATTGCGTGGCCGCCATTGTCATATTGTAGCATCCAGGCAGGTTTTTCCAGCCTGCGCAAGGCCATATACAATTCCACTCCCTGATAGTAGGATACCGCATTATCTTTCCGGTTATGTACCATAAGCATGGGAGTGGTGATTTTGTTGGCCCGTAAGACTGGTGACAGATCAAAATAGAGGTCTGGTCGTTGCCATAACGTGGCGCCGATTCGGTTTTGCGCGGTTTCCATTACCGCATAATTCTGGTTGTCCCGAGTTTCATAGGAAAGCTCTCCGGCTGTTGGCAACAGGCTTAAATAATCACTTACAGCATCGCTAGGGCCTGACATTTCCGACGCGGCAGCAAACAAATGGCTGTGGGCTACAATATAGTTAGTTTGTTCTGCCCCAAAACTGTGCCCTTGCAAAGCCATATGCTTGCTATCTATATAAGGTAATTTAGATAAATACAGAGCCGCAGCGACAACCGAATTGCAAGCCGACCAGCCAATGGTTTTATTGGTTTTGCTGGCATTCTGATAATGTATATCGGGGGCGACGACAAGGTAGCCTCGGCTGACAAACCAGGGGTAGTTGATATTATCTCCTGTCAAACCGACATAGGGATATTCATACATTAGGTGTGATAGTTGCTCATATAAGTTAAAAATAACTGGATACTTCTTTTTGGGATCGAAGTTCTCTGGCAGATATAATACACCCTGGCTCATTGTGCCGTCCAGTTGTCGGTAATTGATCAACTTTGTTGTTAACCAGTTATAGTTTTTTTCCGGATGAACATCTGTTAGGGATTAAAATGCTTGAAATCCGTTGTAAAGAACAAATTGGGTGCTGATGAGGCGGTTTGTCGTTCTACGATCCAACAATTAGCTTTTGATGCTTTAATAGGTTTCATACCATGATTAAATTCATGCCCCATCATAGGCCTTTGTGAGATTTCCCGATAAAACAAGTATCGACCCATGTAAAGTTTTTTCAACTTATTTTGGTTTCCCAATACCAGTCTAAAGAACCCATTATGTTTATTATTAACGTTAAAACCTGTCAAAAGCAGAGTATCCCCAAATTGATAATCCTTAGGTAGCTCGTTGATTAAGCGAAGCTTGATATGGTTCTTCGCCCCATAACTGCGGGTAAGGTTGACCGATTTAACTTGACCAGTGGGATCAAGCTCCAAAAGATCATAATTATTATAGATTAGTATGTGGTTATTATTTTTGATCCATCCGGCGATCCCAACTGCTGAAAAGCCATCGTTTTCTAGTCCACCAGGGTAATCGGTTAAAACAGATGATCCCAATGAGGATGTCAAGTTATAAGACTTACTTGATTTTATATCGTGACTAATATACGCGCCAAGAGTCTCGTCAAAATAAACTAGCCATTGTCCATTTGGCGCGACTGAAAAACTGTCGGAGGCATGTTTGGTTAGCATTTTTTCGTTCCCACCGGCCAAAGAAACCTGGCAATAGGATAACGGATAAGAAAAATTTTTTCTCGGGTCTGCTCGACGGCTGTAGTCAGGTTTACTTAAAATTATGAAATCACCAGTTACATTTCGTGGCATGAGCGAGTAATACTCGTGTTGGTCTTTCACGATATAATGAAAATCACCGGTCCCTGCGTTGATAGCTGCACTCATTTCGATAGGAAGTTGAGACGGTGATATTCGACTTCTCTCTTTATCACGCCCCCCCCAAACATCGACCATAACTGCGTTGTTATCCTTGGCCAGAAGCGGGACACTTTTTTTGAGATTGACAAGATCAAAAAATATCCAGTTACTATTTTTACTGAATGTTAGAGATTCAGTTTTAATGGAAAAACCCCTCTCTATTGCCTTATTGTCTCCCTTTAATTTACATTCCGCAGTTGAGTCACCCTGCCTGTAAAGCCAAATCGATGCGTCCGTGATGTTTCGCTTATTTATCGCGAGAAAAGCCAACTTATCTCCATTTTCGTCAAATTGCAGATTAGAAATTGAATCTCGAGACTCGCCTCGCCAAATCGTATGTTGCATGTTGGAATTGACGTGTACTAAAATTAATTTCATGACAGTATCGACACCATTGCCTGACTCAGTCGTTAACAATAATTTATCGCCTGTTGAATCGAAGCGATAATCTTTTACTTTTCCAAGGTTTAATTTTGTCTGGTTAGCCAAATTGAATAAAATCAAACGCGCTCCCTCTCCTTTCTCTTGATAAGCTAAATACTTTCCGGAAAAATTAATTTTAAATGATTTTATTCCTATCTCGACATCAGACTGCTCTTTGTCTAGTTTTATGAAATGTAAATTATCTTCTTCCTGAAAAACAGCAAGATTCTCATAAACAGAAAAATAACATTGACCCGCATTGGAATAAATCCGCTGCCAATTGCAGTTAGTGGATTTAATATAAAGAGCACTGTTGTTATGGATAGGATCAATGATATTGTAACTAACATATTTTCCGAAAGAACTGATCTTTATATTTTCTGTGATTATTTCAATCGCTTTTTTACTTAGTTCAGCGGTGTCAATAGCAGATTTAGCTAGGTGTCTGGATTGCGCATGTGAAAAACAAAACAAAGCAAGGCTTCCCAGCAACATCAACGTATATTTCATTTCGATTTTTGTAAATAAGTATGACTTTGAATAAGAGGTGGCAGACTTATTTCCGCCACCTTACCTTATTAAATCCAAATGTTCTTTAATAGCCAGGGTTTTGTATTATTTTAGGATTCAGACGGATGTCTTGATAATAAATCGGATAAAGTTGCTGATAACTGTGCCATGTTCCACCTTTTAAAGGAGTTATCGTACTCATTACTGCATCCACCGTACCTGTTCTTTTCAGGTCCAGCCAACGCTGGCCCAGTTCAGCAAACATTTCGACTTGCCGCTCATGCTGAATCGCGATCAATAGTGACCCATTAGCGGTCGCGTTGTAATTTGGTAGACCAGCGCGAGTGCGAATCACATTAAGATCTGCCATTGCTTGACTAGATTGATTGTTATTCGCTTCGGCTTCAGCTCGGATCAAGTATTGCTCGCCTAAACGTAAAACCATATAGTATTCAGTAACCGGCGTGTTAAACGTATTAATTTTGTATTTATAAGGATATAAATAAGTAGAACCCCCAAAAATTGTACTATTAACCCAAACAGATTTTCTTTGGTCAGTTGGTTCAAAGCTGCCAGATAGTTCCGGGCTTAAATATACTCCCAAATTAAATCCCCCGGTTCCAGGACCTGTAGGAGGAATAATAAAAGCTTTAGCGTCCTCTGTATTCCAACCAGCATTTACCGGTTGAAGTTGCCAAATGGCTTCATTGACTCCTCCAGCTGCTTTCAAGAAAACCTGATTGAGAGGTAATAACCCGAATAAGGAAGTGTTTTTAATTACCATATCCGAATATTTTTCAGCATTGGCCCAGTCTTTGGTATACAAATACGCCCTTGCAAGTAATGCCTCCGCTGCCCACTTTGTTGGTCTGACACGGTCCGTAGTAGTAGCAATCAAAGTGGCATCCAGATAATTAGCATTTAATTTGCTATCAGCCTGTAAAAGGTCCGTAATGATCTGTTGATAAACCTGAGACGCTGAGGCGCGCGAGGCAACCGAATTAACTTTGTAATCCGTGGTTAGCATTAATGGCACATCGCCATATAAATTCACCATGTAAAAGTAAAAGAACGCCCGCATAAAAAAGGCTTCGCCAAGGAGTTGTTGTTTAACATTAGCAGATAATGAATTCGACTGCGTCAAGCCCACAATGGCATCGTTACAAGAGAATATATATGGATATATATTGTTCCAGAAGTCAGTTCCGTATAAGCCTGGGCCCGCTGCTAATGCATTTTGATAATAAGCAATCATACCCGGATCTGTAGAGCCGCTATATAAAGTAAATTCATCGCTCGAAAGACCAGCGTACAACGTTAACGATGGAATACTTCCCGGAATCCTCAAGAAGTTGCTACTTATCCTTGTGTAAATTCCGGTCAGAACGGACGTTGCAGTAGCGTCGGATGCATACACGCTCGCGCCAGTAAGAGAGGTTGAAGGGGCAGCAACTTCTACGAATTTCCTACAGGAATTAGTAGAAAGTAACAAAACAAATAGGATACAACGAGTCCATCTTTGGACGTTTATCTTATAACTAATTTTATACTTTATTATTTTCATGATCTTTTGTCAATTAAATTCAATCTTTATTTAAAATCCTACTTTTAAGCCTAACATCCATATTTTTAATGGCGGAAGCGAGGAATTTCCGGTTTCCGGATCAAGGCCTTTAAAGTTTCCATCAATCGTCCAAATATTTTGACCTTGTAAATAAAAACTTAACTCCTCCAAATGAAGCGGCTTGATCAGTCGTTCGGGGACATTCCAGGAAAATGATACGTTTTTTAAACGTGCGTAAAATAGATCATTATACGCTGCATCACTATTGAATGCGTCTGCATGATTGGCATAGAGCGAATAACCGGAAGTATATCGTTCGATTGAAGTATTGTCCCCTGCATTTTGCCAGCGATTTAAAATATATACAGATTGGTTTTGGGAAACGATACCGGGTGAAATTCCTTGATAAATCGTATTTTGCACATATTTTCGGGTAAATTGAAATAATATATCCAAGCTAAAGCCTTTATATCTGAAAGCGTTTTGGAAGCCTCCATAATATTGTGGGTAAGTCGTATTTATTAAAGCTGTAGCATCGTCGGGGTATAAAGGGTTAGCAGTGGCATTTCCATTTTATCTAAGAACTGATAGGCACCAGTAGTCGGATTTACGCCATCAAAACGATACAACGGATTGATGTTTAACGGTTTTCCGAGATATAGATAACTTGGTAATGTTCCACTATAAGAAATCAATTTGTTTTCCGGAATAGTAAAATTAATATAAGTAGTCCAAGAAAAATTCTTTGATTCGATATTAGCCGTTCGTAAAGAAAGTTCTGTCTCCGTGTTCTGTACAACGGCGGGAAGATTAATAGTTATAACTCCGAACCCATCTGATATGGGTAAGGGCGAATTGATTAATTCATTTGAACTGCGATTATGAACATAGGTTGCGGAAAAAAGTATTCGATCACTAAAAAAACCCAAATCGATACCAAGCTGTAATTTACGAGTTTCTTCCCATTGCAAATATGGATTGGGTATTCCAGAAGCTACAAAACCCGTGCTACCTTGATAGGGCACTCCTACGAAGGGAATTGCTGTGTACAGGTTTAAAAACTGATAATCAGAAATTTGGTCGTTACCGGTGGTTCCATAACTGCCGTGTAATTTTCCGAAACTCAAAAAAGGAATATTGTCTTTGATAACCCTTTCCTCGGAAAATATCCAGCCTGCACCGACTGACCAGAAATTGTGAAACTGGCTTTGTGGCCCAAATCTGCTACTGCCATCTCTTCTTATATTCAGATCCAATAAATATTTATCCGCCCAATTATAGTTGGCACGTCCAAATAAGGCGCTGTACTTGTAAACGGCGTAATAACTGCCGCCCACTGTAGTGTTAGCTGCAGAACGTATATCTGATAACAATGCATCACTTGTATAGCTCGATCCATGCAAGTCGGTTCCGTCAGAATTTCGTTGTTGGAGTGTACCGCCAACTAATAAACTCAGTTTATTTTTCTTTATTTGTAAATTGTAATTCAACTGAGGTTCAATGCTCCATGAATTGATAGTATTGTATGAATAGTTAGCCGATCTCGCACCACTACCAAATCGTAATTGAGTAGCTGGATCATAACTAAGCGCTGAAAATCCCGCAAATTCGTTCGTTTGCAAATTCGTGTAACCTAAATTAGAACTAAATTGCAATCCAGGAATAATCAGATAACTGAGTAAACCACTTCCGGTGATATTATTAGTTTTTGAGTTATAAATGTTTTTTAAAAAACCTAATGGATTTTGCCAGGTGGCGAATGAATATTGTGGATCTATTTGCCAGTTAAGACTTCCGTTGGGGTTATACAGCGCTGGCGCATCAGGCGCTAATTTTATAGCGGTAGATGTAATATCTGATGTTGGCAATTGGTTGTTGTCCGCTAAGTAGCTTCCTGTTAGCTGTATTTTGAATTTTTGATTGGCTGATTCTGTAGTTAAATTAAAATGAACCCCACCCTTGACATCGTCGAAGTCTCCGGGGAATACTGAAGTTTCACGATGATACGTACCGCCGATAAAATATTGTGTTGTTGCGTTTCCCCCAGACACCGAGCCATTCACGTTGGTATAATGGGAGGTACCACCCAGTAAAACTTTTTGCCAGTTAGTATTTCGCGTAGTATCCCATAACCCGTTTATATCAAAGTCAAAGTTATTTGGGTCTAATTTAGATGGATAAGGATTGAGACCATCATTTTTTAATGCTTCATGCCGCATTTGCAAATATTGAGAAGTATTCAATACAGGTAACATTTCACCAACTTTCCCCCATCCATTTTGGAGGTTAAGCGATATCTTATCTTTCCCGGCTTTTCCTTTTTTTGTCGTGATCAAAATGGCGCCGTTTGCCGCCCGGGAGCCATAGATCGCAGTCGCGTCAGCATCTTTCAATACTTCAATGCTTTCGATGTCTAATGTATTTATAAAGCTCATAGGGTTACTATTTCCGCTATTTATTCCTCCCGAAAGACCCTGTGGACCAACGTTTGTTGTAGGCAGCATTTGGGACACATAAGGAACACCGTCGATAACATACAATGGATCATTGCCACTTGAGATACTGTTCTGCCCCTGTATCCGCACGGTCATACCTGAACCTGCCATGCCGTTGGCTTGGGTGATGAAGAGCCCGGGGACGCGGCCTTCGAGGGTTTGGAGGGGGTTGCCTACGGGTTGGTCGTTGATTTGTTCGCCGCTGACTTTGGTGATGTTGCCGACGCTGAGGCGTTGGCTGGTGGTGCCGTAGGCGATGACGTGGACTTCGTCGAGGGGGTTGTTGGCCGGGGCGAGTTTGATGACGCCGAGGTTGGGGACGGCGGCGAGTTCCTGTTTTTGGTAGCCGATAAAGGTCACGACGATGATGGTGCCGGCTTGTACCTGCTTGAGGGTGAAGAAGCCGTTGGCGTCGCTGAGGGTGGAGATTTTACTGTCTTTGGTTTGGATGGTGGCGCCACTCAGGGGCTGGTTGTTCTCGTCCAGTATCCTTCCGGTGACGTCGATGGCGGCAAAGTAGTTTTTGATTTTGTCGAGGAGGCCGGGTGGTTTTTCTTTGATGGTGACTACTTTGTCCTCGAGGGTGTAGGTGAGTTGCTGGTTTTCAAAGAGTTCTTTCAGGGCCTGGTCGATGTCTGCGTTTTTGAGGTGCAGGGTGACGGTTTTTGCGTTTTCGAGCAGGGTTTCGTCTGCGACGAAGTCGTAGCCGGTTTGTTTTTTGATTTGTTGCAGGACGCTTTCGAGTTTGGCGCCTTTGGTATCAAGGGTGACCTTCTGCGCGATGGTGCTGGCGCTGACGGTCATCAGGGAGGCTAATAGCAGTAGGAAAGTAATTTTCATGACTAATAGCCACTTATGGACAATAGAATTTAATTTCATTACTTTTGTTGTGTCTGGGTTAACGAATGAATGATATACTCCAATAATGTTTATGGGTTGGCCCGGGCATTGAGCGTAGAGGTGTTAGAGCACCTTTGCGCTTCTTTTTTTGGCGGGTATCCCATTTTTGCTGCTGCTTAGCTTCGCGTTCGTAAATGTCTTTTCATGTCCTTCTCGGTTTAATCAGTTTAAAATTGTGTTAATTAGGCTGGTTTAGGGTGATCGTGCGGCCGTCCAGGCTGCATTTGACTTCTCCTGTGGCCTCAATGGCTTTCAGGATCACGGACAGGTTCCGGGTACGGGACACGTCGATGAATATTTTGAGTCTGTCGTCTACGTTATTGTAAACCACGCTGACATTATACCAGCGCGCGATCTGCCGCATGCTGGATTTCAGGCTCTGATTGCGGAACAAAAAGTTATTGTCCTTCCAGGCAATGGTTGATTCAATATCAGCAGCCTTTACAACCACATTATTATCATGCGCTAAAGCCTGCTCACCAGGTTTTAAGATAGTTGTATTGACTTTGACACTACCTTCAACAAGTGTCGTTTTTACGGCTACTTCGTCGTCATAGGCGTTGATATTAAATTCCGTACCGATATCTGTGGTCGTCTGTCCTTTGGTCGTTACCAAAAAAGGATGCCTTTCGTCGTGCCTTACCACAAAATACGCCTGCCCGGTCATACTGACCTTTCGTTCCTTGTCAAAAACAACGGGATAAGTGATAGATGAACCCGCATCTAAACTGACCTTAGAACCATCCGGCAGCTCGAGGTCTCTGCGGTTGCCAATCGGAACCGTCAGCGTATTATATAAAACTTCTTTTGAACTTGCCTCGCCAGCATACGATACCTGGCCGTTTGCGGCCACAATAACCTGCTTCCCCGCCTGATTGGCGATCGCACCAGTCTTATTATTTAATATGATTTTCTGCCCGTTAGAAAGCGTCAAAATCGCCTTGTTGCCGCCCGGCGCGATATCATTTTTAGCAATAAGTGTAGCTGAAGTGGTGTTTTTACTGGTATAAACATATATACCTACAGAGACAAATAGCAATACAGCCGCCGCTGCTGCGACCCTCAGCCATATCCTTCTCCGCTTATGCTTAAAGATATGCGCCAAAATCCGCCGCTCCGCCTGTATATTCAATTGGTGGGTACTTCCCTCCTGCTCAAACGAACTTTTCAAAAGTTCCTCAGCAAGCGCCTGGTCATTCGCCAGCACCTCCAGTACCGCTTTGGCTTCAGCAGCTGAAGTTTCCCCATCAAGGTAACGCTGCCACAGCAGCCGGATTTCTTCCTCATTCATATACGTTTAAGGATGACTTAACATCCCCTTTACATACATTGACAATCGGCAAACACTTTATGGGTATACCAAAGTGAAAATATTTTTTAGTTGTGTGGGTTTGCAAAGATAATGTTACACAATTAGCGAAGATGCTGTTACATTTATTATCTATCGCCAACTAAAAGACTCAAGGTTGGCATTGAAGATGACGTTACTTTTTTTAAGGTAAATTTATCAATGCATAAATATAAGGACGGGTCTGGCCTTTTACTAACAGTTCAAAACCGGACAATCAAATGTTCGCTTTTGTTACAAATTTCGACGGTATATAAATCATAATTTCCTATTTTTCAGTTAATTATACATTTGGAACAGCGATTGAAGTGATAAAACCATTTGAACACATATTCCTTCCATATCACCCTTTACGGCATGGTTGCCCTGGGTACGATATCTATAGGCCTAACTTTTGCGCTATTGCTGTGGTTCGGCAAAACCATTGACCGTCCCGCAAACCGCCTGCTTGCATTGGCCCTGGTTACCATCGTTTTGCGCATGGCCTGGGTATTGGGAATTGACATCCGTCTGGGAGACTGGTTCCCCCATTGGAGCTGGCTGCCGCTGCAATTTTCGCTGGCACTTGGCCCGATGGTCTATTTTTATGTGTTAAAAATCACCCGGCCGGAATATGGATTCCGCCGGCGGGACTTGTTGCATTTCAGTCCCTTGCTGCTCGAACTGGGTACCCTGGTATTGGAGATTGAGGAGAGTGTGCGGACGGGCGCAGCTACTTATGATACGCTGACCTTCCAACAGTTCGACCCGCTATTGCAAATGCTGGCGTCCATTTCGGTAATGACCTACCTATGCTGCGCTTTCCGGTTGATCGAACATTTTTATCAACAGCAAAAATTTAATAGCGGCGACCGTTACCGCTACCAGTGGCACTGGCTGCAGCGTTTACTGATCGGGTTCGGCCTGCTGTGGCTTGCTTGGATGGCTTATGCTATGGCGGATTATTTTGGCCGTCATCATCAGCCAGGTATACAGGCATATGAACCTTGGTATCTCCTCTTAGCCCTGATCTTTACCCGGATTGCCGTAGTAGTCTATTTAAGGCCCGGGTCCGGCGTACCGCTTAGTCCGCCGTTTCCAAAACCATTTCCGTCGGCGGAACTCAGGCAAACCGGCACATGGCTGAAAAACGCCATGAAATCGGGCCTGTATTACCAGGACCCCGAACTGAGTTTAAGCTCGCTCGCTGAAAAGCTGGGCATGCATCCCCAGGAACTATCCCGGATCATTAATATGGCCCTCAAAAAAAACTTTAACGACTTCGTCAATGAATACCGCGTTCAGGAAGTCGCCCGGAAAATGCAGGACCTGGCCTATGACCGGCTCACCCTGCTGGGCATCGCTTTCGATTCCGGCTTTAATTCCAAAACTACTTTTAACCGCACTTTCCGGCAGATGACCGGGAAAAGCGCTGCTGAATATAAAAACGATTTAAAAAAAGAAAGCCCAAATAATAAGTTGGGCCCTTTTTCCCGGCCTAACGGGCTAATTTCGTGTCACGAAGTCCTTCCCAAATGGTCTTTTGAGAAATTAAATCGTAACCATATGTTTAGAAATTATTTAACCATCGCATGGCGGAACCTTATCAAAAATAAGGCACAGTCATTTATCAATATTTCGGGATTAGCTATCGGCATGGCGGTCGCTATGCTGATCGGCTTATGGATAGCCGATGAACTGGCCGTTAACAAGAATTATGAAAATTATGATTCCGTGGCGAAGGTTGCGCGGAAAGAAGTGACCAAAGGAGAGGCGTATATTGCTGAAAACAACAATCACCTGCCCATACCCCTGGCGAATGAATTAAGGACGACATATGGCAACTATTTCAAAAGGGTAGCCATCGTTTCCGATATCCAGGACCATATCCTTGCATTTGATAACAAGCCTTTTTCCAGGAAAGGCATGTACGCGGAGCCGGATTTCACCGGTATGTTTTCGCTGGAAATGGTTGCCGGAACGAGCCGCGACTTTAATGATCCGGGGTCTATCCTGATCAACGAATCCACTTCGAACTCGCTGTTTGGAACCGACGACCCTATCGGAAAAGTCATCAAACTGGACAATAAGCAAGTCTTAAAGGTGACCGGGGTATTTAAGGACCTGCCCTACAGCGCGAAGTTTTCCGAACTCAGCTTTGTTTGCCCCTGGAGCCTGCTGGCCGGGTCGGACAAATGGGTCAAGGACAATTTGGGCAATTGGAACAGTTCTTCCTTTGAAATTTATGTTCAGGCTGGACCGGGGGTTCCCATGGCTAAAATATCGTCGGTTATCGGGAACGTCTATTGGTCTAAAATTGACCACAAACAAGCCAGCCCAAATAATCAGACGACATTGTTCTTATACCCTATGAAAGACTGGCACCTGCGTTCGGTCTGGAAAGGTGGCATACAATCCGGCGGCAGGATCGAAATGGTTTGGATGTTTGGCATCATCGGCCTGTTTGTCTTATTGCTCGCCTGTATCAACTTTATGAACCTGAGCACGGCCCGGTCTGAAAAGCGCGCCAAAGAGGTGGGTATCCGGAAAACGCTTGGCTCTATTCGCAGTCAGCTGATCAAACTGTTCCTGAGCGAGTCCCTTTTGGCCGTGGCGGTCTCTTTTGTCGTAGGCACCCTCGTTGTTTGGTTAAGCCTGGGCTGGTTTAACGAGGTAGCTGATAAAAGGATCAGCTTCCCGTTTTTTAATCCGGTGTTCTGGATCATAGCCTTGCTATTTATTATAATTACGGCCCTGCTTGCCGGCAGCTACCCGGCGCTTTACCTTTCGTCATTTCAGCCGGTAAAGGTATTAAAAGGAACTTTCCGCAAAGGCAGTGGCGGGGCGCGGCTTCGCCAGAGTATGGTCATCCTGCAATTCACGTTTTCAATCATGCTGATCATCGGCACCATCGTCGTGTACCGCCAGATCCAATATGCTCAGAATCTCCCCGTCGGTTATAATAAAAATGGCCTGATCCAGGTAGTGATGAACACGTCTGATTTGAACGGTAAATATGACGTGCTCAGGCAGCAGCTGCTTTCTTCTGGCGGGGCAACCGGCTTTGCACAGTCCTCGAGTGACGCCACCAAAAACAATTATTTCGACGGCAACTTTGACTGGGAAGGGCGTGACAAATCCGCGACGCAGTTTAGTTTTGCGCTGACGGCCGTAACCGCTGACTTCGGCAAAACGGTAGGCTGGCAGTTTATTGCAGGGCGTGATTTTTCAAGAAGCTTTACGACCGATCAGTCCGGCGTGATATTGAATGAAACCGCGGCCAAAAATATTGGTTTTAAAGACCCCATCGGCAAGACGATCAAATGGACGGGCCATAATACCTTTACCATCATTGGCGTCATCAAAGATATGGTCATCGAATCACCTTATAAGGGGGTCCAGCAAACGCTATATTTCTACGCGCCAACCATCGGGCCCATTATTACTATCAGGCTTAATCCCATATTGAGCCCGGCGCAGGCCCTCAGCAAGATTGAACCCATTTTTCGAAGCCTCAATCCTTCAGGCCCGTTTGAATACCAGTTTGTGGATGAGGAGTACGGCCAGAAATTTGCGGCAGAACAGCGTGTGGGAAAACTATCGTCCGTTTTCGCGGCATTTGCCATCTTTATTTCCTGCCTGGGTATATTCGGCCTTGCCTCCTACGTTGCCGAGCAGCGCAGGAAAGAGATCGGCGTCAGAAAAGTACTGGGCGCCTCCGTGGCGACGGTCTGGGCGCTCCTTTCCAAAGAGTTTGTTATTCTGGTACTTATCTCCATTTTAATTGCGACCCCGCTGGCCTGGTATTTTATGCACCGCTGGCTGCAGGGCTACGAATACCATGCGAATATGGCCTGGTGGATTTTTGTCATAGCAGGTTTGGGCGCGATGGGGATCACTGTGCTGACGGTGAGTTACCAAACCATTAGTGCCGCACTAATGAACCCGGTAAAGAGCCTGCGAAGCGAATGACCGGGCTACCCGCCCGAAAGAACTTAGGTCCATCAACGTGCGATCTGGGATTTAGTTGAAACACCAAGTGATGCGTTCCGGGGTGAGATACGGAACGCATTTTATACATGAAAAGTGTAACATCGTCTTTGCTAATTCTGTAACATTATCTTCGCAAACTCGCAGTCATTAAAAACAATTACTATCCAATGTACGGTTTTGTCTATTTGCAGTACTACTCAGTAAGTTGCGTCAATTTTCTCTTTTGGCGGCACATTATTTCCGCTTTTAATGGCGCACAAAAGTTGCCTGCAAACACCATAATCTTTTTAACACAACTAAACTATTGGTGTATTAACCCATTCTAAGCAAAGGTGAAATTCCTTTATTTTTGACCTTTCAATCTTGATACAACAGACCAGCCACCTTATTTTTAAACATGAAGCTCAGTATATTTAGTATAATACTTTTATTGGGGGTGATTCAGGGCCTTATCTTTAGCCTGATGTTGCTATTTTCCGGGAATGGCAAAAGACAAAGCAAATACTTTCTTGCAGCCTTCATGTTGGTACTCGCCTATAACAGTTTCGGAACATTTTATTGGAGCGCAGGGCTAAATATTAAGTGGCTGGATTTTTTCGACAGCATATTTCCTTTTACATTTTTATTCAGCGTGGGGCCGAGTTTCTATCTTTATATTAAAAGCACCATCAGGGATGATCGTATCCCCAAAAAGAATATCATCCTATCCTATCTGCCGGCATTAATAGATCTCTCGTTTCGCCTTTGCCTGCTTGTGTATGCTATATTAAATACAAGAGGACTACCATTTGGGATAACAGCGATCGCGATTGATTCCAGATACCAGCCACTGGCCACCATATTGACAGTGATCATTTTCTGGGCATACCTGGTAGCGGCAATCCTCCGGTTCAGGAATCGAAGCAGCGGTACACGCCATGCGGATGATGCAGCTTCGTATGCGGAGCAAAAGCTGGCTGCCAAATGGATAAAAGTGCTTTTGATCATCATGGCCTTAGTCGCCCTGGTGTGGGCTATCACCATTTTCGATGCTATGATATTCCACATTACCCATATAGGTTTTTTTGAACCCATCGAGATCGTCCTGGTTATTTTTGTTTACTGGATAGGACTTCGCGGGTACCAGCTTACCAGGGTAGTTTACATCAGCGAACAAAAAGCCGCCCGGGCTTATGCCGAAAGCCTTACAAGTGCTGAGATTGAAAATCACTTATACGTATTAATAAGCGCTATGGAGCGTGATAAGCTTTATCTTGATCCATCCCTTACGGTAAAAAAATTGGGAGATCTGCTCGATCTTCCACCCCGGGTAATATCTGCCGTTTTAAACAACACGTTAAAAAAAGGGTTTATTGAATTCGTAAACGATTACAGGATCAAGGAAGTCAAATCAAAAATGCTCCAGCCCGCATTTAAGAACCTTACCATTGCGGGAATTGCCCTGGAATCTGGCTTCAATTCTATACCAACTTTTCAGCGTGTATTTAAAAATGCCGAGAAAGTCAGCCCAAAACAATACCTCTCCAGCCAGTCAAAACAGATAAAATAATGCTCAAAACATGAATTGAGCAGCTAATAAAAGGTTTGTTTAATAATATTGCTGAAAATATAGCGCTTATGTACAAACCATTTGTTTCCATTGCACTTCTGCTAGTGAATTTAACCGCCCTGGCACAAATAAAACAAGAAACACGGTTAGCAAAATCTATCGACAGTTTGGTTTCTCCGCAATTCGCAGGAAATCAGCCCGGAGTTTCCATCCTGGTCGCCAAAAAAGGGCAAATAGTTTACGAAAGAGCTTTCGGCAGCGCCAATGTAGAATTAAACGCCCCGATGCAGCCGGATATGGTTTTCCGGATTGGTTCCATCACCAAGCAATTTACTGCGGTGGCTATTTTGCAATTGGTTGAACAGGGAAAGATATCATTGCAAGACAGTCTTCAGCAATATATCAAAGACTTCCCATCAAAAGGGTATACGATTACTATCGAAAACTTATTGACCCATACTTCAGGATTGGTTGACTATACCTCTGCGAATGATCCTGACCCATACATTGAAAGAAGGGACTTTACACCCAAGTTTTTGATCGATTATTTCAAAAAGCAACCGCTGCAATTTAAGCCCGGCACGAAATATAGCTACTCCAATTCCAACTATCTTTTGCTGGGTTATATTATCCAGTTAGTTTCAGGAGAGAGTTATCACCAGTATATGGAAGATAAGGTGATAAAACGGGCAGGCCTTGCCCACACCCTTTATGCCGAAGAAAAAACGATTGTCCCAAACAGGGTTCAAGGTTATACCAGGGATAATGGCTTTTTCGAGCAATGTGATTACCAAACGCTTTCTATGGGTTTTGCCTGCGGCGATCTGTTGTCGGATACCGAAGACCTGTACCAATGGAACAATGCCTTGCTTTCGGGAAAGGTAATTAGTAAAGCAAGTCTTGATAAGGCTTTTACGCCTTACAAATTAAGTGACGGAACACTTTCGAGTTATGGTTATGGCTGGTTTATTGAACCCTTATATGGAACCTTGTGTATACACCATGAAGGACAAACCAGCGGGTTTATCGCGTTGGAGAAATATTTTCCGAAGGAGGATACTTATGCGGCCATCCTTACCAATGTAAAATCTGGCGAGGACAAAACGGATTTCAGTCAAAACCGGTTCAAACTGTTTGATGAAATCGGGCAACTGGCATTAGGCAGGCCATTGGTAAAGGAAGTGAAGGTGAGTGACAATTTGCTGAACAAATATGTTGGTACATACAGTGCAACCTTTAACAAAAGCACACTAACGATATACAAAAAAAACGATGGAAAGCTATATGCAGATCTTTCCAACGGGACCGGCGAGGCTATGGTACTATCGCCGCAATCAACCACTCAATTTTTATTGCCTGATATAAAAAAAGTTGCCACGACTATTGACTTTGTTACGGAGAATGGCATAGTAACCAAACTTATGGTTACACAGGATAAAAAATATGAATGGGTAAAAATCAAATAGCTCGCTCAATTCATCCGCCTCTTCAGCACTTTTGGTGGAAATAGTGTGTTACTAAAAAAGGAAACTTACAAGTTGCCGATATGATCTTTTAACAAGGCTATTTTTACCACTTTCTCACCCTGGCAATAAGGTATTTTGCATAAGGTGGAAACATTGCAATTGCCGCTTGGGCGAAGATCGGTACCGCCAGAAACCAATAGCCCGATGACCATGTTGGTATTGAGGTTAAAAACAGGTGAACCGGAATTTCCCTGGAACGCATCAAGGGAAGTGTAAACATATTCAGGATTGTTATTGACGCTGACTTCGGCATTCATCGCGATCTTTTGCGGTAAGCCGCTGGGATAACCGATCATATAAACAGGCGTATTGACGGGCAGATTAGGAGAAAATGAGCATTTTAACGGAACGGTTTTAATCGGGCGGTCTGTGGAAAAGACGGCGACATCCAGCTGAGAATCTGAATATTTTATTTTAGTAGGATAATAAATATATTTCGCCAGGATCAGCGGGTTGTATACCCCGGCCTTATTCAATATCTTAAAGTTAAAAATAACCACATAATTGCTCAACGGTCCGGTGAAAACATGTCCGGCAGTAACCATCTCGTTGGAACAGGTCACAAAACAACTGGCGATACCCGCAGCCGGCTGATCGGCAAAAGGTTCATTCTGACATAAATTGAACTTTTTTCCCAGGGTCATCGGTATATCTAACTGGTAGATACTGTCCGCTACCCGGTGTAGCTGGCCTTTTTCGACGATCATTCCAACTGCAAAGGTATTTTGAAGGATTTTGTTCTGGGAGGTGTCTTTAGGGTCAAGCCTCAGTGTCTCGATCCGGCTGTCGAACGGCGTGGGGCCGCTGATATAGTTTTTTTTGTGAGGCCTGTCTTCCGCCTCGCTTTCTGATACGGACAAAACGACCTCGTTCAGTAACATAGATTCCGCTTTACTTTGGGTCAGGTTTTCGGTTTTCAACGCCGGTACCTGGAAAGCTTTTTTTATATCAAATTGGTATTGCACCTGGCTTTTTGTACTTTTTTCGAAATTCTGTTTCTGCTGATTCAGGTTTTCCGGGCTGATTTTTACGGAATCCTGCCCGGAAACCCTTAAATTAACTACAGCTAACATCACCAGTAAAAGAATGTATTTTCCCATATCAGTTTTTTGGCGTGGTATGGAAGTTAAACAATGGGATGTCAAGCACCACCCCTGCACCTATCCGGTAAGAATCATAGGATTTATAGGTTAGGTCGGTTTGCACCTCTCTTAATTCAGGGCCGTACTGGATCCCGATGTTAACTGAAAGCGGCGTGTTTTTGAAACCATGGTGATAATAAACGCCGGGGGAGAATATATTTTTAAAGGTAAACTCAGGCAAAGTTTCCGTGTCTTTACTATTATCGAGACGAAGGCGGGTGATTGCACCAATATCGATAATCGGAAAAAATACGCCATTGGAGTTCTCCCGTTTACTGCCCCAGGCAAAACAGATACCTATAGGGGCGGTAAAGCCTGCCGAAATTGCGCCGGAATTCCCTTTAACGCCGGAGCTGATCTCCCAGGCAGGCAATATACCGGGAAAGGCATTCAGGGCAACATTAAACTTTGATGTCCTTTTAATAGAGGAACTCCCGGTAGGCAGAGCAAAGTCTTCTATCGCCTGTTCGATCCCCTGAGAATCTTTTGCCTGCGCCATGTCGTTAACAAAGCTGATCAGTTTCACGACCTCGTCCGGAATGGCAATGCCGCTATGGGGAAGGCTTGACAAGTAGCTGTTCAGTTGCACCATCAGGTCGCTTTTAAACTGTGCGGTACTTTCCGAGGCATCCTTTTTCCCATTAACGATATAATCACTGTACAAAGAAAAGACGTAGTTTTTTACAAGGGCCACGATCGCCGCGGCTTGTGAAGCGATAAACAGGGAAACGGGCGGCTGTCCGGCAACCCGGTTTGGAAGCGTAACGCCTGCCATAGTTGTCTGCAGCCTGTCAAGGAAAGGCTCGATCGCCAGGTTCGTATAATAAGAAATGACGATCATCTTGAACCGGTCACTTATCAGCAATGCCTGTATATTGTTGAAATCTGCTGTCGGGATGATGATCTTATTGTTCGTTTCCACATATTGAAGCGTGGTAACCAGTGCGTTAATACCGGCATCCAGTGTAGCGTCACTGAAGTTGTTATGATAGTAGTTGGTTATCCCATATAACTCGCCTTGTAAGAGGGCGCAGGCTGTGGGGAATCCTTTTTTGACATCCTGGGTTTGATTTGCCTGGATTTTGGCTAATACAGCCAGCAGCGCCTGCCAGTTCTGCATTTTTATGTCCTGCTGAATCCGGCTGATTTGGCCCAGTTGGGTTACAAGTCCAGTCAGGTCGTCTTTAGGCACCAGGGTATTGTAGAGTTCGACCCCTTTTACCAGGCCGTCTGCATAATTGGCCTTTCGCACATCATACACGACATCATTCAGTGTTTTGATCACCGTGATATAAGGCAGGCATTTCGCCGCAAGGCCCAGCGATTCATTATAATGCGGGCTGTTATCGTAAATGGTGTAAACATATGTATAATCCGGCATGTTCGTCGGGTCTGTAGTGACGGTTACTGTACTGATATGGGATTTCAAGACCTTGGCTTTATTGAGTACCAGCGCTATGAGGGTATCAGCTGACGAGATGGCCTGGTTGGCAATATCGGCGAAGTTACTGATATAAGTATGCACGGTATCAGCGCTTATTTTTTGGCCCAGCTTGTTTGCCTGCTTGATGGTTTGCGCCATTTCCTCAACCTGTTCAGCATCTTTGGTGATCCTGCTATATATGGTCATAAAGGCGTTTTTATCCTTCATGAGCTGATCATCAGCGGTAATGTTAACTATTTTTTTCAAGCCGTCCTGGACGTGGTAATCGAAAAAGTTAACAGTTGATGCTACATTCGTGGTGACGGTTATGTTGTAATTGAAGCTAATGATAAAATTGACATCGTAATACTTTTTGTTTTGCTGATACAAAAACCCGAAAAACAACTTATAAAAGTTAAGTTCCGAACCATAATTCGCAAAAAAGCCCCGGTTGGCAAAATGAGGCTCATCGTTATCCATGATTTGCAGGCTATGTGCCATCATGCCTGACATACGTATTAAGTTGGCGATATTATGCTTGACGGGCAGCGGATCATCTTTCCATTCGCTGACCAGCGGGCTGTTTTCAAGAACGCTGAAGTAATCTACCGGGTATTTTATCTTCGGAAGCTGCGCGATCACGGATAAACCCTCAAAAACAAATTCCATTTCCGGATAACGTTGCACAAGCTGCTTAAATCTTGGCGTATTAGCCAGGTCGGGGACATGATCTAAAATATGGTCCAGATCATCCTGAATATATTGCCGCATCTCTTTTTGGAAATTCAGGATTTGTTCCGGGTTGAAATTCTCCAGATATTGAGTTGTCGTAGGCAAAAGAACTTTAAATTCCGCAAAAGGATCATCCGCTTTGGGGTTTTCCAGCACCGTTTTTACCTGTACCATGACGTAACTAACCAGTTCCTCCTTGATCCGTTTAGCCAGGAACTTTGCAAACGCGTCGATATAGGTAGTAAATGAGAGATCCGTGCCGGAGCTCAAAATGCTCTTTTGTACCGAAGAACTATGAAGGGATGCAGAACTGGCGTCTATGCCGTTGGTTTGAATATTCTTGTATTTTGTGATGAACAAATCAATCATCCCGGAAATAAATTTATTTTCCGCATCGTACTGAGTTTTGATCTTGGTCAAAACATCATCGTCAAAAATATACTGGGATTTAATGTAAGTCGTCTTTGCAGTATTCATATCTGTTGCATCCTGTGCCGCATCGTCGCTGGGTTTCGTATTCAGGCTAAAAAGCTTTTTTTTGTTGGTGTAATCGTTGTAGTCCCTTTTGGCATTACTTGCCAGCGTTCCGTTTCCTGCGGCTATGGCTGTTGCTAATGCGGACAGCATCTTTTCAGTGAGATAAGACTTAAAGATACTGATCACCTGGGCCCTGTCGCGGATAAGGTCATCGTCCCGCGTATCAGGGTCAACCGTGTTATAGTCCTTTTTTAACAAGTCAATTAAAGATGCGGCATCGCCTGCAATGGGCGCGTCCTGCTGGGCGTAACAAATACCGGATGTTAATAATAACACCGCGATAACCAGGGGTAAAAAAAATTTCATGTGACGGATTTTTTGGGTTTAGATCGTATATAATTTTTGTTGATTGAGGTTTAATTCAGCGCGCTATTTAGGGCCGAGCAGCAGTCGTGTAACGCCAAAGTGATGATGTTTGATCAGGTAATCCGTTATCCTCACCGATTTTACACCTCCCTGGTCACTTACGTTATAGTCGCAGGAGTTCCTGTCCCCGCTCGAGCAAAAAAACTGGATATCGTGGCCGTCCGGTACAGCTATCCCGATATGATACGCCAGAAAACTTTTCGTGCCAGGCAGGCCGCTATATAAATAGACAATGTCGCCCGGCTGAATACTGCTGATTTCCGGGTCAACATATTCCTTTATCGAAAACCTGGGCGAGTTATTAAAATAGGGCTTCAGGTATTTTGTTAAAAACGCTTCCGTCCTGAACTCATCGGCATTGGCGGCGCGCACATTGATCTTATTGGTAATAAATAACTGGTAGACAAAGCCAGAACAATCCAGCCCCGTTATATTCTGATCGCAGGAAGAAGGTTTTAAAGTATGTAATGTACCCTTGAGCGGATTATATTTGACGGTAAAGTCTTTTGAGCCCCAGGCATATTTAATTCCCCGTCTTATGGGTTTTCCATATAGTGAGTCCTGCAGACCGTATTCACTCCTGTCAGAAAATGCGTTCGCTGTTTTAAGTAACCCATCCACTAAAAATATCTTTTTTACAAGCAATGGGTCAGGAATGCTGTTGATCATTGCATCGGCTGTTTTCTCACTCTCGACGAAAGGCATTAACTCAGGATCCATAACGGCGGCATACGGCGGAACTTTGGACGGCGCCAAGGGAACTGCACTACGGTAAGCCCCAAATTTCGCATAGGTGATCGCAGCTGCCGCATCTCTCGGATCAACCGCCTTCAAACTGTCCAGAAAATTCAGCGAATCAGGATCGTCATCAGGCCTTAAGAGCAAAGTATCAGCTTTTGCTATCCGGTAGTTCCGCAGACCATGCCCGCTGTGCGCAAGACTAAACCCGGTAAGCATAAAAAAAAGACATACGAGATAAGGTAAGGATTTTTTCATAATGATTATTTTGAACAGCTGCAATAAGTTTAGATCCGCAAATCACTACAGGCGATTGATTTACAACGGTTAAGGTAAGTATTATTTTTTAAATAATAATATCAGGAAAAAAAAATAAAAAATATCGCAGGCGCTTAGGATCTAAAGAAATTTTCCATCAGCGAACAAACCAATACAGCAGCGCCGGCATGTTCCAGATGTGTCCGGATCACTTTCAAGGCTACTTTCATATGGCTGTGGACCGTACCCGCCGATATATTCAGTTGCGCCGCAGCCTCTTCATATTTAAGGCCGTCCACATGACAAAGTTTATACACACGCTGTTGCTGCGGCGTTAGCAAAGCCACAGCAGCGTCAACCAACCGTTGCGTCCCGCGATAAGCAATTCCCTGCTGCGTTTCATCGCTCAATTCAGAATTATTACGGCTAATTTCAGACGAAACCCTGGCTTTGTTCGCAAGTCTTTTGATCAGGTTAAGGAGTGGTTCCTGTTTATTCTATTCAGGTAGGCGCCGAATTCCTGGATTTCGCCGAGGCCTTCCCGGTTCAGCCAGATCTTGATAAACACTTCCTGCACCACCTCCTCGGCCAGCTCTTCAGACCTGGTCAGCTTTAAGGCAAAGCTGTAGACTTTTGATGAATATCGCCGGAACAGTATGGTAAAGGCGCGTTCATTTCCTGCTGCGACCTGCAGTAAAATTTCAGTTTCATCAAAAAGGGCTGCCGTCTTCAAGTTATCAAATTTACCAAATATAAATTTAAGAAATCAAAAACCTAATTTACAGGCTATTTATCAATTTAACTAATACAATAAAATATTTCCTTCTTTAAAAACCGAAAATATTTTTATTAAATTTGATTAAACCGATCAACCTTTTTTGCACGATGAAAACAGCTTTTATTTTTTCGCTTTTAACATTGTCTGTAATTTACCTATCGCAGGCACAGTACCCTCCCCGCACGATCACCATTCACATGGATGAAAATGAATCCAGCTATTTCTCGTCCAAATACAAGGATACCGCGATAAATGCTTACAAAGTCGTTTCCGCAGTCTTCTCTTCAAAGGAATTCCAGGACCAGGTGGCTTTACTATCATTCAAGTGCGACAGCTACCAACTTGGATGCGACAAAATAACGGTGACAAACGGCCGTATCAGCGGACAAACCGTGCTCGACATGCTTTTTAAGGTGCCGGATGTCACCGACACGCTGCATCTCAAAAGAAACGGCGGGGCACTCGGCAAAACCCCGCCTTTCAGGAACATAACGACAACTTACTTTAATCCGATAAGGAGAGATATGCCGGAACTGCCGTTCACTTATTCGCTTGCCGTAAATATTTGCCACGAGTATATGCACTCCCTCGGTTTTGTACATCTCTATTGCAACCCGCCAACGGCTACATGCCCCGGCTTGAATGAACAAGGCGGAAAGCCGGACCCGCAGTTTTATGATGATGACGTAACCTATCGTATTGGCTGGATCGCCTACTACATTTTAAAGGACCGCTATGAACATCAGTCTCCGAAGCCGCAATAGTAAAGCTGCAGTTGACCATCATCCTCAAACGCCCTCATTGATTTCTGCCAGTACCACGCCGATCTGCTCCGACCATTCGTTCAGGTCAAAATGCTGCGGGTCATCGTGACCGTCACTGATACCCTCGTCCAGCACCGCATGATAAACAGGGACGAGCCAGGCATGTTTTCGGGCTGACGCAATCACGTATAACAAAGCCAGCCTTTTCAATTGCGGTTTGGTAAAACCCGGCACAGGAGCTACGGCATCCGCCTGCCTATAGTTCGGATCGCTGCGGCGGGGCATTATAAGCTCTATGTGTATAAAGTTGCCCCGGCTGACCAGGCCAAGAACTTTCGACTCCAGTTTGGTGGCCCGCCACGGCACATTAAAATCATTTTGCGTTAGTGATCCGCCTGCCCTGTTGACGAAAACATGCGCCTCAGTGCCTTTCAGCAACGCAAAATTATTGTATTTCCAGGCGGGCTGGTCAATATCCAGGGGGAAAGTCTTGGGATAAAGCGGCGTGCTCGTATCGTGGATGACAAAATAGTTGGCCGTAACACCATTGACATTTTTACTCATCGCAAGATCCGGGTCGCCGCCAATCGCGTTTATTGCAATCTTTTCGCGTACCAAATAAGCCTTTATTTTTTCGGTGACCGGCGGTGCGATCTCATTCGTCAGCACCTTTTGCAGTACCGGCGGCAATGAAATAAGCGGAGGCCCCAATTGCGCCTGGATCAGCACCGGCCGCAGTAAATATCTGGCTTGTTCGACAGGGCTCCCGGCAAAAAGCATCGTTTTCCTGTCGAATTTTGCGGACAGCTGTGCGTTGACCGTCAGCGGGAATAATAACAAATACAAACGGAAAAAATATTTCATTTCGATAGGATAAGGAAAAGAGCGTTGAACCATAAAAATAAACATAATCTATGCTTTTATGAAATATAATTTGGTTATCTGTAATACATTATACATATTTATTCACTCAACCTTAAACACATGAAAAGAACCCTTATCACACTCACAGCACTTTTTTTACTGGCAGGCAATTTCGTATCTGCGCAAAACAATTATTTCAGGATCACCTTTAACATCGGTTACGGGACGCTGCCCACCTATACCCCGCCTGGTGCAGACAAATTACTCTCAGCGCAATTGGCGCAGCAAGCATTTCTATATATAAAGGACTCGACCAATATGGAATTTCGCTATTCTTATGCCGGCTGTGAAAAAAGAGCGCAGGCTATTTCCCTGCTGCTAAAAGGAAAAAACATCCCTCATTATAAAATCTGGAACTTTGACCCCAGCATCATCAGCCTTTTTAACAAAAAGCAGCGGCCAACGGTTCCGAACAATACACACCTAAGCCCCACCGTTTTTTGGCCCTACCATGTTGGTGTCACATTGTTTGTAAAAAACGGCGCCAAAACAGATACCATGGTTATTGATCCTGCGGTTTCTGCGACCCTGATCAGTTTCAGGCAATGGCTCGGGCTGCAAAATGCACCAAACTCCTATTACACCTTTCTCGACCCGGTTTGGTATAATTTCATGTCCGTCAATCAATTCAAATACAACGGCGACCCGATGCCCAACAACTTCCCTCACCTGCTGACCGGAGATTTTGCAAAAAATGACGGCATCAGCCTTGACAGTCTTTGGGTCGAGGAAGCCCTCGCAGTCAACAAAACGGCCATGCACATGATCAATGATAAAGTAGACGCGGTAACCGCGCCTGATGATCCCCGGAAGCTGGCCTATACAAAACTGATAGCTAATTTCGATAACCTGACGGCAGCGCTCAAAGGCAAAGTACCTGCGGATTTCCCCTACGGTGCGGAACTCACCCCCTACCAAACCGAATTCAACACCATCAGGGCATACTGGAAAAACCGGCTTGCACCGTTACGATGAACATCTGTACTCATTTTAGCCTGGCAGGCAACCAGTAATTACCCGACAGGATGATCATATTCAGCATCCTGATGTTATCGCCGAAATAATCCGGCTTATGGCCGTCCGTGTAATCAATATCAATTTGCAGCCAGTTCCAGACACTCGTTACCCAAGGCCGGTTGGCCCGGTCGATCATGGCCGAGACTCCGAGGGGGCCGGTATAATAAAGCTCATTGTCCTTTGACTTTGCCGTTCCGTCAAGCTTATAGCCTGAATAGATGTGATCCGGCTTGCCGTTTGAGGTTGACGCAGCCCAGTCATTAAGCAGGGTCATCCGGGCCTTTGCCGAAGTATCACCGGTCAGCAGATAGTCAAGCCCGATACGCCAGGGAACACGGCAGGCATTATTAAAATACCTGTCCGGGTGATCCTCTTTGCTATAACCGCCCGGCTTAGGTATTCTATTAAGGTCACTGATAAAATCCGGCACCAAACCATTTTGCGGGCTATACAGGTTAACCATTTTTGCAAACAAGGCGTAACTGGCGTCTACCACCTTCAGCCAGCGGTCATCGTGCCGCTCGGCGTAAAAAGACCTGAACGTCGCCGGCATAAAATCCGATGACCGGGTTTTGAAATAATCATCCGAGAAACGGTCGTGCATGCTCCCTCTTCTTTCCTCCTGCCGGTGTTCCTCGTCATCTCCCAGTAAAATCGTCCAGGTATCATGGTTGACCTCCACCCGCATGATGCGGTCAATCAGCGAATCAGCTTCTGCTTTGTAATTGAACTGGCCGGGACTATCCCACTCTTTGGCTGCCAGCAACATCGAATACGCGATATCGATATCCCCGTCCGATGCAGCCGACTTATCGTTATTCGCGCCCCCGGCCTTCAATTGCGCCCAGCCCATCATGCCCGTATTTTTGCCATCCTTATGCAGCCGCCAGTAATTGAAGAGCGCATCATAAACATATCTCGCGGAGTCATCACACTTTGCCATCAGTGCGACAATATTCATCCCGTAGCCCATCGCCTCAGACGTGCACCGGAAATTGCGCTGATCTTTATCATTGAACCGGATATAAGCTTCGGCACTGTCCTGAATAGGCACAATGTAAACCTTCTTCCAGCAGCGATAATATTTTACCAGTGTGCTGTCCATCACCGCCGTATCCACCGCCGGCAAAGCTGACATTGTATCATAACTTCTGTGGGAACGGAACAAGCCTGACCGGGTTTGCGCAGATACGCGATCAATTACGCAGACAAAGACCAGTGTAAGTAAAACGTTGGAGACTGATGATATTTTTCGGGCCATGATAAGTTTAAGTATTGTAATGAGCCATAAAGCTATATTTTAAATTTTGCAATACCAATAAATCCTGCCTATATTCATCCAATAATTCCTAAAACTGAAATCACGATGAAAAAGATTATTCTCCTGTTGATTTTCCTGGTAAATAGTTTTTATAGCCATGCCCAGGATAGCGTAGCAATTAGCAGATCCATCAAAGCCAATTTACCCGAAGTCACCAAACTGGTCAGGGCAGCATTAAGCAAATCAAGGTATATGGAAGGGACACCGATCCCAACAACCACGCAGCTGGAGGGCTACAAAGGCATACCTGTAAAGTTATACCGTTATAACTGGAACTATGCAAAAAACCTCGTCGCGTATGTTTATTTACTCGATGCCGATAATGAACGCATCGCGCGCTGGCTGATCAGCGCAGCCTGTTGGGCACGGGGCAGGTACGATTTAAATGACGTCAAAAAACTACTGGCCACCATTGAAGGACAATCAGGTGCGCAATTCCCGGTACTCGGTGTCGTGCTGGAAAATGACGAAGACAGCTTTGTCTCCCCATACATTTATTTCAAAGACGGCATCACCGTCGCCGTAAAAAAAGAAGTCCGCGCCGCCTTTAAATTCGACACCACCTATATCACCACGCCGAAAAACAGCAAAAAAATGCAGATCACCTTTGCCCCTGAAAACCTGCCCAGGATCACCAACGATAACCTAAGTCAATGTTATTACAAAGGCAGGATCATCTCCACCACGCGGCAGGAGTACAAACAGGCAGGTGGCAAACTAAACGTAGACGGGCTGAACTTCATGCGCGTGGTCCGGGACGAGTACCTGAAAGCGCTAAAGTCTGACTACAATTTCCTGATCTATGCCAGGGCAAAGGATTTACTGAAATAAAAATCACAATTAAATAAATTACCATGCCAACACTTCCCGGCACCATTCAGCAAGCCCCTTCCGGTTCGAAAGGCTTCGACATTGACCTGATCTTAACCGCCGCCCGGGCCCGGGACTTCAAAAACGCGGGCTATGATTTTTGCATCCGTTATGTGCCCCGGACAGCAGCACTTGCTGCCAGCACCGATACCAATCTCACGAACACCGAAGGCATTGCCATCTTAGGCGCGGGTCTGGCGCTGATGGTGGTCCAGCATACACGTGAAGATAACTGGCAACCAACCGCAGGTCTAGGGACGGCCGATGGAAGCTACGCCGTTACTTACGCCAGCCAGGTGGCAGGGCTCCCGGCAGGTCTCAACATTTGGTGCGACCTCGAGGTAGTCGCGCCAGGTACTGCCGCAGCAGATGTAACCGCCTACTGCCAGGCCTGGTATACCGCAGTTAAAGCCGGGGGATATGTGCCGGGCCTCTATGTTGGCTATGGCATCAAACTTAACGCCGGCCAACTTTATGCCCTTTCCTTCGAACACTACTGGAGCGCCTACAACGTACAAGTTGGCGTAGCCACACGAGGGTACCAGGTCATTCAAACGGACGCGTTGAAGCTTAGCAGCGTAACCCCGGATCCTGACAACAAAACCTTTGATCCCAATACCATCAAAACAGATCGTCTCGGAGGTACACCCTTCTGGCTCGCCATCAGCCCGCCACTCGGGTAAAAACCTTCCCCTCATTTGTAAAACGAACAATGAACCTCAACAATACTTCGGCATTTATCGCCAATTAAGATAAATACCAAAAATATTTTTCTTACCTACCACCAAGTAGATTATTACCACGCTATCTTTACACTACAGGCGGCCGACCTGGCCGCCTATTGTGATAAGGTTTAGGTTTAAAGTCCCTGGCGCGAGGCCGAGGGACTTTATAATTTTACAGCCATATCCGTTTAAAACCGTTTCTAAACGTTTATCCTTCGCCACAAGGCCCTTGCTCCCCCTACGTTTGCTGCAACAAAAACGCAGACCAATGAGATACACATTATTTTTTATCTTCCTTTTCGTAACGGTCGGCTGCCTGCTCGGCGCCCCCGTCAAAAATCCGTGCCCAAATTTTGGCGCCGTCATCGCCATCTGGATCATCTATTATCTGCTCACCGAACCCCGCCGAAGGCGCATCCGGTACTGGCGTGAACGCAGGCGCCTGGAAGAACAGTGCATGCGTACCTATCTTAGAAATAGAAATTTTCATTATTAACCTACCACTACCAGGGTATATAGCTATATAACTTTGTACCATGAGACACATTTTTATCGGCGATATCCATGGCCGCGACGCATGGCAGGAGATCAATATCCGCAACTACGACAAAATAATTTTCATCGGCGACTACGTTGACAGCCATACCCTGTCCGACTTCGCCATTCTCGAAAATATCAAAAAGATCATCAGCCTGAAGAAACGCCACCCCGATAAAGTGGTGCTCTTATTAGGCAATCATGATGTGCAATACCTCCATTTCCCGCGCCATCAGATCTCCGGATTTCGTGCGACCATGCAACCGGAACTGACTGCACTGTTTAACAAGAACCGGCACCTGTTTCAAATGGCTTACCAAAGGGGCAACGATATCGTTACCCACGCAGGCATCACCAATTCCTGGTACAATGAATTCCTGAGATTACCGATCCTCGACGACATCCGCGAGGACGGCGACACCATCGCCGACCTGATCAACAAAGTCGAAAACACCACCGCACGCTACCTGCTCTATGCCACCAGCATCTACCGCGGCGGATACGGAAACGGCGGATTCCTCTGGGCCGACTACAAAGAAACGTCCATCGACATGCTTGACGGCTTCAACCAGATCGTCGGGCATACCCAGGTGCAGGACATTCATACGATCTCCTACAGCAATAAATCGGTCACCTACATCGACGTGCTGCACACCCAAATAAAATTCCACGAATTAGATATATAACTATATACGTATGAAACATGTGATCATCGGCGACCTCCACGGCCGCGATGTCTGGAGAAGAGTTGACTTCTACCCTAAATATTTTTGTCCTGGTTTCCGTGCCGCAATGCAACCGGAACTAACACGTCTATTCAGGTCCAACAGGGAACTTTTCCAAATTGCCTGCCAACGACGCAATGTCATATTCACCCATGCCGGAATTACCAATACATGGTACCGGCGTTTTAATGATTCAGCCATTGTCGACAAAGTCTGCTCCATCAACAAAGACAGCCTCGCAGACGTCATTAATAAAGTAGAATTGACTGACCGCCGCGACATCCTTTATACACCCAGCCCTTACCGAACAGGCGTACAGATTATATGGAAACTTTCCAGGACGCGCTCAACGGCTACCAACAGTTTGTCGGCCAACCCCGCAAGGTTCTTCACAAACAAACCTATTTCCATGAACTCCACTGCTAACCCAACATGACGTCACAATTTGTGATATCAAAAACAATAATGAAACAACTGGAAAGATCATTTAACCATCCCAAAAGTAAAACGAAACTTAAGGTCACAATTTGTGACCTCAAGACCATAATAATTTTATAATCAATTAAATATGGAAGATACCATACTTATACCCGACGAATCGATTCAAAATAAAATATACTTTATCAGGGGGCAAAAAGTTATGCTGGACAGGGATTTGGCTGAACTGTACAATGTAGAGAACAAACGTCTCAAAGAGCAAGTTAAAAGAAACATCGAAAGATTTCCCGGGCGATTTATGTTTGAACTAACGGCTGCCGAAAATGAGTCTTTAAGGTCGCAAATTGCGACCTTAAAGCGCGGTGCACATTCAAAATACCTTCCCTTTGTGTTTACGGAACATGGAATTTTAATGTTATCAAATGTTTTAAACAGCAAAAGCGCAGTGCAAATGAGCATCAGAATTATCGATGTATTTGTAAAACTAAGAACCGATTACACAACACAAACTGAAATTTGGCAAGCCATTGAACAAATGAAAAACAAACTCAACAATCAAGATAAAAATATTGAAGTGTTGTTTAGTTATCTCGATGAACTTATCAATAAAAAGCAAGAACCCCGGAAACGCATCGGCTATAAGCCAGACCAACTATAAAAGATCCACCATGAAAACTATCTATTTCATCCGGCACGCCGAAAGCGAAGCCAATGCCGGTTTTACGACAATCAACGACAACTCCATCGCTCTTACGGCAAAAGGAAGGGAACAAGCCGCACAATTAGCAAACGCCATCTCTTTCCAACCGGACCTGATCATTTGCTCGAAATATATTCGGACACAACAAACTGCTGCACCGTTATTGCTCAAGTATCCGCATATCCCTGTTAAAATTCTACCGATCCACGAATTCACCTACCTTTCGCCAAAAGCATGTACCGGAACGACAACGCAACAGCGACAAAACCAGGTTTTTGATTATTGGGATGCCTGTTCCCCCCAATTTATTCATGGTGAAGAAGCCGAATCCTTCATGCAATTCACTCAACGAATTGACCATATTCTACAATGTTTAGAAATGCGCGAGGCGAACAACATCATCGCATTCACCCACGGCCACGTCCTCCGCGCCATCTGGCAGCAGTTGGCAGGCTATAAATTCAATACCGAAACAGAACGCATGCACTATTTTCATCACCAAATGAGCCTTCTCCCCGCGCCCAACACCTGCATCTATAAAGCAACCTTTCAAAAAAATCAATGGCAAATCATTGAACCACAATTCAAAACAAATTAACCCTATTTTATTTCAGGTTGCCAACCTTGCTACTACCGAAAGCCCCCTCCCCGACCCGCCAACTTTGTCATCGTCAACGGCAGCCATTGTAAGCCCGCTGACGGAAAGTTGTTTGACATACAGGGAGAAAACATTAACCGGCTAACACCCGGAAATCCAGCGAAGGTGAGATCATATCAAGACGCCGAAAGCGCTGGGGCAGGCCCGCGGGCCCGTATCGTAGGATACGACGGAAGTACTCCCGGACTAAAATATAGCAAAGGGGAGCCGGTTACGGTTCCCCTTTTGTTTTATATGAACACCATCAACGCAAACGACATCAAAGAGCAGGTTTGCCTCGTCGACCTTTTGGCCAGGCTCGGTTACCATCCGCTCAAACCCGCCGGCAGGGAACTCCTCTATATCAGTCCCCTCCGTGATTCAGATACGCGCCCATCCTTCTCTGTCAACCAGAAACTTGGCGTCTGGTACGATCACGGGCTCGGGCAGGGTGGCAACATCATCGATTTTGGCGCAGCATACTGGAAGCTGTCCTTTCAGGATACCCTGGAAAAAATAGCCCAGACCATAGATCAGCCCATCATCAAAAACAGCGAACCCAAACGACGGCACGCTAAAAAAATCCCGCACTATCAGATCGAACATATAAAAGAACTTGGCAACAATCCCGCGATAACCGTTTACCTCAAAGAACGCGGTATCTGGCATGCGGCACAAAACCGCTTAAAAGAAATCTACTACTTTGTAGAAGACGAAAAGAAAACCAGGAAGTATTTCTTCGCAGCCGGCCACCAGAACGAAACCGGCGGGTGGGAAGTCCGCAGCAAATACTTCAAAGGCTGCCTCGGTCACAAGGCCCTGACCATAATCGACGGCGACAAAAAACAGCTTTCCGTATTCGAAGGCTATTTCAATTACCTCAGCTGGCTCACCGAAAACGAACCATTAGGAACCGTTATCATCACCAACAGCGTTGCGCTATTACCGCAAGCCATCAGCAAAGCAAAAGATTTCGAAAGCGTAAGCCTCTATTTCGACAACGATAAAACCGGCAGGGACGCCACCATGCAATTCAAACTACAAGTGCCCCAGGCCACCGACCACTCCACCAAATACCAGAACTATAACGACTACAATGAAAAGATCACCACCAACCTGAACACCCAACGCCACAATATTTTTCAACACGCCTTTACCCGCACCTGAAAAATCATAAATTTGAAATCCCATGGAAACCGCAGAGCAGGAATATATAGTACACACCACAGGCACACCGGGACAATTCATCCACGAATACCCTAGTGGCCGCCGTGTTCTCGTAGAAATAGACGCGGCCACTAACGCAGTACACTTCATCCGGGAATTGTAAAGTAAAGCCCAACTCCTCCCACATAGCTACACAGCTATATTTTGGATTTTCTAGCGGCAAGATGTCTTTTTGTCTGCCAAAAACCTACGGGGGGTTCATGCCAAAAAGAATCTTGCCGCCTTTACGCCTCCCGGACGTTAAAGGGGTTCTGTCAAAACAGCGCAACTCGTTTTTCTCATGTCTAACCGCAAATTGAATGGCCGTCCGCCGATGCCCGAAGGCAAACGCAGTTTCAGGATAACGGCCCGGTTTAATAGTGATGAATATAAAATCGTTGAAGAACTCGAAAAAACGCTTGGCGTAAATAAAACGGAGATCGTCAGGTCAAGGCTTTTGTACAACGGGGCTGCCATTATGGTCAATGCGAAGGAAGTGATCATGGAGCTCGACCGCATCGGCGCCGAACTGGGCCGTACCGGCAATAATATCAACCAACTGGCGCACTACGCAAACGTCCTGAAATTAAAAAGTGTGTTTTCTGAGCCAGTTATTGTTCGCTTCACTGAAGTTTTCGAACTGCACCTTGAACAGCGAAAAGAACTGGATACAACGCTGCGTAAGATCATCCGTATCCTGGGACATTGATATATTGCTACTTCGATTGATAACTATATAGTCAGCTGCACGGCTATATAAACGGCTATGAAAATACCTAACGTGATCATTAGCTGTATAACCCGCGATTCTGCTATATATTAATTTACAAAGTTACGTCCCTCTATCGCGTCATATCTATCCATGGTATTTGGATATATACCAATATCGCTTGCTCTATGATTGTCAAGATACTCAGCTCCGCAGCTACATTTAACGGCATCAAGTACAATTTTGAAAAGCTTGCCACCGGTAAAGCGGAACTAATGCGCATTGCCAATTTCGGATCACTGCAGGGCCTCGACAAAGCACGGGCAGAAGATTACAAAAATTACCTGGTGATGCTGACGGAACGCAATACACGGATCAAACAGCCGCAGTTCCATGTGGTGTTCTCCACAAAAGGGAAAAGTCATCCAAAGGAAGAACTTACCGCAATTGCGGAGAAATGGATGGTGGCCATGGGCTATCAAAAGCAGCCTTATTTGATTTTCTTTCACAAAGACACGGACGATAATCATGTGCATATCGTTTCCACGCGCATAGACAGGGATGGAAAAAAAATATCAAGCGAATTTGAGCATGTCCGCGCTGTTGGTACCATGAACAAGATCATGGGTCTCGACGAAAAGGAACAGGCCCTCAAAGATATCGAAAGTGCAAACGCTTATTGCTTTTCCACGCTTGCCCAATTCAAGTTAATTCTTGAAGAAAAGGGTTATATTTTCCAGGATAATCATTTAGTCAAATTCGGGAAAAAGTTAGCAGAGGTCGACCTTGACAAACTCGTATTTACTGAACCGAATCAGCTCCGCGTTCGCCAGCTAACAGCCATCTTCAGCAAATATTCCGCTACAATAAAAAGGGCGGACTTTGCAAAATACATGGAAGAAAAAAATGGCGTCAAGCTTGTTTTCCATGCGAAAGACGGCAAGCCCGCTTATGGTTATTCCATAATCGATCATGCGCAGAAAAATGTTTTCAAAGGAAGCGCGATCATGCCCTTAAAAGAGTTGCTTCAGGAGACACAACAAACTTGGCCAATTTCGACGCAAGATTTTCGCGCAAGAGATATACAGCGGATTGAAGTTCGCGAACCCTTACACCCAATACGTATTCATTTATTAGCTGACGCCGACGACGAAAAGGTTCATGGAAGACGTCGCAGGAAGAAGAGTCCAAGGGGATATTCCCGTTAATCAAAATTTTATGATCATTATTATCGGCAACCAGAAAGGCGGTGCAGGCAAAAGCACGTTGACACTTTTGCTGGCCAATTACCTTTCACAATCCAAAAACCACCCCGTTACCGTGATCGATATGGATTACCAGCAATCCATTGCTCAGAAATATGAACGGGCCAAACTGCTTGAAAACGACGAGTCTTACACCGTCGTCGCAGCAAGCCTGGAGCATTTTCCCGGGATGAAAAATATCATGTGCAGCAATGCCGGACAGATTGTCCTGATCGACCTGCCCGGCAAACTCGACGATGATGGTTTAATACCGGTATTTCGGTCGGTCGACCTGGTCATTTGCCCCTTTTCTTACGATGAATTCAGCTTCGAATCTACAGTACTGTTCTCGGTCGTACTCCGGAAGATTAATGATAAAGTACCGATTGCCTACGTACCGAACAGGGTAAAAGCAAACGTAAAATATGAAACCCGGCTTGATGTCGACCGGCAACTAAGCAAGCTTGGGCAGGTAACCAGCCCACTCCCCGACCGCATCGATTTCCAGCGCGTCAATACCTTCCAGACGCCGCTCCCCATATTGCCGTCCGTCCTCAGCGCATTTGAAACCATATATAAACACCATTTCAAAAATGAGTGAAATCAAAACCCTGGCTGATCAGCTCCGCAGCAAAATCAACGGACAGGCAGTACCCAATGAGGCCCCTGTCAAACTCAAACGCGAGAAAAAAAAGCCGCCCGACATACCGGAAATCCTGGAATTGTTGCGCGCTTATGACAACCGGCAACATAAAAGCCTAATGCATATCCGCTTTGACACGCAGACGGTACAGACCATGAACCAATTCAAAATGGCGACGGGCGTCGACGTGACCAAGCTGGTCGCCTTCTCCGTGCAACAGCTTTTTCAGCAGCACCCCGAACTCAAAGTAATGATCAAACAATACATCCAACAACTTGAACTATGAACTGGCTCCACTTTATTTTATGGACCGCAGGCTTGTATCTTTTATACTATGCCGCGATGATCCTTTACGACCTGAAAACCTCCGGCCGTGCCACACCGAAATCCGCGCTTAACGAATTGACATTCTCCGAAAGCATCCTTCCGCAAGAGGTAGAACACCTCCCCGATAAAAAAGCGGAGGAGGCAAAAACGAAAAGCCCGATCATCGCCTCCGGCGGCGTTACGCTCAAAAACCTGTTTGGGCTCTGCCGTGAAGAAGCGATACTCTATACCAGGCCAGTCAGTTTTTAAAATGAAGAAAACGCTTTTTTTATTGATGCTTTTTGGCGGCAGCGCCTTTGCCCAGCCGGGCCTTAATGAAATGCAGCAAGCACACGACCAGTTGGCCTCTTCCTTTTTCTCTGCCCTGGACTGCTCACTGGTACTCGCGGCCATCTTCGGGATCATCGGCGCTGTGCGCATTTACCATAACTGGCAGATGGGCGAAAAAGACATGACCTGGGATATCTCCGCATGGTTTTTTGCTGCGCTCTTCATGGTGCTCGCCGGCCTCTTTCTCCGTGCCGTATTCGGCATTTAATATTTCAAAACATTTAATTACCCCAAATAACAATCAATGAACAAACTCAAAAAAATGTGGGCAACGGCCGTGCTGTTCGCCCTTGGAAGCGTTTCAGCTTTTGCGCAAAGCGGCGTTAACGGTTTGACCACCGCCACCTCTACCCTGAAAACCTATGTCGCCCCCGTAACGAACATCACCCTCGTGATCGGAGGTATCGTCGGCATCGTCGGCGCCATCCGTGTTTACTCTAAGTGGAACTCCGGTGACCAGGACATCAACAAGGAATTGATGGGATGGGGCGGCTCCTGCGTCTTTCTCGTCGTTTCCGCCCTGGTGATCAAAGCATTCTTTGGTTTGAGCTAATGGCCAGACGTTTCGCAGTATATAAGGGGCTTCAAAAGCCCCTTATATTCAAAGGCTTCAAAGGAAAATTCATCTATTGGGGCGTCGGTTGTCTTTTGGCGGGCTTAGTGTTCGGCGCTTTAACCATGACATTGGTCAACATGTGGCTCGGGGCCTTGGTGCTCGTGGGGGCTATCGTTGGCGGACTTTTCTACATCGCCCTAAAACAAAAGAACGGGCTAAGCGACAAAACGCGTATCCACGCAGTTCAAATTCATCCACCTAATTTCAAAAAGCTGATCCATTATGCCCGCAAAACAAGTATTTGACCTGCCCTATATCGGCATTGACAAAACCGGGAACTACGAGTTGCTCATCGGTAAGAACGGCGAATGTTCGGTGATCATAGCCATCAATAACCCGGTAATACGTTTTTCGGCATCAGCCGCCGCCTACGACGAATTTCATCAGCTGATCACCGGCATCGTGAAAGTGCTGGGTGATGGCTATATACTCCAAAAATCGGATATCATCAGCCGTTCTGTCTATCCCGCAAAACCCGCCGATGAATATTTACAAAAACACTATAACGCCCACTTCGCCGGCCGCGATTACCTGGATGTTAAAACCTACCTGACCATCACCCGGCCGGTCAAAAAAGGCGCCTTTTATGTTTACGACCCCAAAACACTGCTGAACTTTCGCCAGGCCATCAGCAAAGTGATGGACACCCTCGATGCTTCCGGAACGCCACCCAGGATCCTGAAGGAAACTGAAATTAACGACCTGGTCATGCGGCTCCTCGCCATGGAATTCAAAGAAGGCCCCTTTGCGCTTAATAATTACCAGCCAAACTATAACGAGATTAAAATGGGCGAACGCGCTATCCGCTGCATCTCGCTCATCAATACCGATAACGTTGATTTGCCACAGGAGGTCGGAACCCATATTGAACTCAACGAAAAAGAAACCCTGAAAGGCTTCCCGGTCGACTTCTTGTCATTCCTGTTCAAGGTACCCGATTTCGAAGTACTGGTCTTTAACCAGGTCATCGAAATCCCCGGACAAGTGATGACCCTGAAAAAGCTGGAACTTAAAAAGAAGCGGCACTCCGGCATCCCCGATCCGGCCAACACGCTTTGTGTAGAGGATATCGATTTGTTATTGAATGATGTGGCGCGCGAAAACCAGCTGCTGGTCAACTGCCATTTTACAATTCTCCTGACAGCGGCAAGCGACCAGTTGCAGAAAGCTTCCAACTTCATAGAAAACTCGCTCTTCGGTTTAGGTATAACGCCCAGTAAAAACGCCTACAACCAACTCGAACTCTTTCGCAGTGCCTTACCCGGGAATGCCGGAGAACTGAAGGACTATGACTGGTTCCTGACCACCTGTGATGCGGCGATCTGTTTTTTTTTAAAAGAGGCTATGCCGAAAGACGAGCCATCGGATTTCCTGATCAGGTTCACTGACCGGCAAGGGATCCCGGTGGGCATCGATGTCGCCGATCTCCCGATGCGCACCAACCGCATCAATAACCGCAATAAGTTCGTGCTGGGCCCGAGCGGTTCGGGCAAAAGCTTTTTCATGAACGCTTTGATCGAGCAGTATATGCTGTTCAATATGGATATGGTCATCGTGGATACCGGGCATTCTTATTCAGGCCTTTGCTCCTATTACCAGGGTAAGTATATCACTTACACGGATAAAAAGCCCATCACGATGAACCCATTCCGGATCACAGAGACCGAGTATAATATCGAAAAAAAGGATTTCCTGGTCACGCTGGTAAGCGTTGCCTGGAAAGGCGCAGATGGCGCTTTAACGCCCGTCGAGCGGGACGTCATCTCGAATGTGCTTTCAGCATACTATGCCATCGCCTTCGCAGATCAGTCCGATTTGTCTTTTAATTCTTTTTACGAGTTTTCGCTCCAAAAAATTCCGCAAATTAAAAGTGAGGAAAAAATCATCTTCGATATAGATGAGTTCCGTTTCGTACTGAAAAAGTTCTACAAAGGCGGCGAGTTTGAGGAAATCCTGAACAAAGAAGCAGATAAGTCCCTGTTTACAGAACGCTTTATCGTTTTCGAAATCGACTCGATCAAAGAGCATAAAATCCTTTTTCCTTTGGTGACCCTGATCATCATGGACGTATTCATACAGAAAATGCGCCACCGACAGGAGCAGCGAAAATGCCTGATCGTCGAAGAAGCATGGAAAGCGATCTCCAGCCCACTGATGGCCGGCTATCTACTGTACCTTTATAAAACCGTCCGTAAGTTTTGGGGCGAAGCCATCGTCGTGACGCAGGAACTCGGCGACATCATCGGTAACGCCGTCGTTAAAGACAGTATTATCAACAACTCAGATACGATCTGCCTGCTGGACCAAACCAAGTTTAAAGACAACTACGCTGCGATATCATCGCTCCTCTCTATTAATGAAACAGAACGCCGGAAGATATTCACCATCAACCAGTTGGAAAACACCGATGGACGCGGACGGTTCAAGGAAGTCTATATCCGGCGAGGTTCAACAGGCGAGGTCTATGGTGTAGAAGTATCGCTCCACCAGTACCTGACCTATACCACGGAAAAACCGGAGAAGTCCGCCGTCGAAAAATACACGCTTAAGTACGGCGCCTATGCCGAAGGTCTCGATGCATTTATCAGCGATTTCCGGAAAAGCCATCTATCACTCACTTCATTTATTAACCAGGTAAACAAACAACCATGAAATACTTATTGCCTTTCGCTTTATGCCTTTCGCTTTCAGCTTTGAAAGCCCAGGAACTTGTCGTTGATCCGACAACCTCAGCCGCCATTATCGCCAACAGCGCGGTCATTAACGGGCAGCTAAATACAACCAACAAAAACCTCAGCCTGATCAGTAAGGGGCAACTCGCAGTCAGCGGCCAGCTCACCTTCATCAACAACCTGCAAAACAAGATCTATCAGGGTTTGAGCCAGGTTGCATCCGTTATCAATAACCTCAGTACGATCAAAGAGATTGGCAGTTGCGGGACCGACATCGTTAGCGATGTGGAACAGGCGGTCATTCTCGCAAAATCCGATCCTGTGTTATTGCTGTTTGCCGAACAGGGCGCCCGCGATTTCGAGACCCGCACCGTGACGCTGGCCACCGATGTGAGCGCTTTCGTTTTGCAGGGCGGTAAAAACAACCTCATGGATTCCGGCGAACGCGGCAAGCTGCTGAACCATATTCTTTCTGAAATGCAGATCCTTCGGGGTATCGCTTACGGCATGAACCGCGCCATGTACTGGGCCAAAATGAACGGAATATGGCGCGCACTCAATCCCTGGGCCGAATGGCAGAATGAAGATGTGCGCATCGCCAATGATGTATTAACGAACGCAAAATACCTGAAACAGTGAAAAAGCTCCTTCTACTTTTCGCTTTATGCTTTGCGATTTCAGCTTTAAAGGCCCAGCAAAGTACCCTCGACATTGCCGGCATACACCAACTCATCACTCAATCGCAGGATGAAAACAAACTACAGGTAAAAGCCAAAAACCAGCAGGCTGCCAATACCGCCAATGAGCAGGCGAACCTGACCCTGCTGGCTAAACTCAAAAACACCTACCGCACGCTACAGGAGCGGTACAATTCACTGGGGACGGCTATCGACATTGCCCAGGTCGGTGTTTATGCCACGCCAATGGTGGAACAAATAGTCAGCTATCAAAAACAGATCGTTTCCCTAACCGAAAAGAACCCGGTGCTGGCCGTTCTCGGCGTACAAACCGAAATAGAATTTGCCGAAAAAGCTAAGAGCCTGGCAGGCTACGTCGCCGGACTCACCCTATCGATCGGCGACGTCAACCAGATGAAAGCGTCCGATCGGAAAATGCTTTTTGACTATGTGATCTCTGAGCTAAGCGCCATCCAGGAGCTTTCCGGCAACCTGGTCGAAACGCTGCAAACTTCCAGCCTCAACTCGATCCTTCGTTCCATTAATCCCTTCCAGGACTTTGTGGATAAAGATAAGACGGTTGCCCAAGACATCATTTTCAACGCCAAATACCTCAAACAATGAAAAATATTTTGCTTTTTGCTTTGTGCTTTGGACTTTCAGCCCTAAAAGCTCAGGAATATGTTTTGGACCCTTACCGGCTGTCCGCAGTCATTGCTAATGGAACGGTCCGCAGTGGCGCAGAAGCCACCCATAACAACTACCTCGGTAAGATCAATAACAACATCGAAGACATCAACACCAACATGAGTGCCGTGGTACTGGCCCAAAGCATCATTTATAACAGCCTTTCACAGGTGAACTCCGCACTTAAAGACGGCCTGGCCGTCAAGAACATGGCGGTCACTTCCGCTGACATCATTAGCTACTTGCAACAAGCGCTCACCCTGGCCAAAAGCGATCCTGCCCTGCTTTTAGTGACCACCAAAATTGATGCGGAATGCCGCACCAGGGCGCTGGCGCTCGTTAACGATGTCGCCGGGTATGTACTCAAATCCGGAGGGAATATCCTTGCCGACTATAACGCTCGCGATGAATTGCTGAAAAAAGTCAACACGCAGTTGCAGATCATCGACGGTCTCGCCTATGGTGCCTGGCGCGCTATGTTTTGGGCGCAACAGCAAGGGATCATCAAAGCGCTCAATCCCTTCCAGGACTTTATCAACCGGGATGTTACCTATGTCAATCAAATCATTTTTAACGCCAAACTATTGCGACAATAAAAAAATAAACAACCCTCGCAAAGCCTATCGGCCACAGCTAAAACCAATTAAAACAGCCAAAATATTTACACCAATGAAAAAAACACTATTGCTTTATGCTTTTTGCTTTCTGCTTTCAACTTCTTGCCTCGCACAATCGATCATCAAAGACGATGCCGTCGACAACCAGGAGCAGCGCATGGTATTCCAGCAATGGGACCAAAATAAATTTTATCCAAAACCCGGCTTCCTCAGCCTCAACCCCTATTACTGGCTGGTATGGGGCCTTTTCGATCCTAATTACCATAAAACCGATATCCGGCCGCTTGGCCCTACAGGCCCCCAAACCCAAAGACTTGCGTTAGTCGGTGTTCAAAACACCGAGGATAACAAGTATAACCTTCATGCCGACACGGTCAGGAATACGGCGCTCTCTCAAATCGCCAGCCAATCTGGGCTACTATCCGACGCCGACCCGCTTTGGCTGCTGTATTACAAAAGCGAGTTCAGTTCACTCGATAGCTATTCGCCCGCAACGATACTTGGCCCGCTCACGCCCCAGGTCAGCGCCGAACTGGTCAAAGATGGATTGTACAGCTGGTATAGCGGCGAGCTCGCCAGCTTGAAAGGAAGGCTCGATGGTGCACGTTCAACGGATATGGACAGGGGTTCGCGAATCCTCGCCTATTACCGTCTCCTTAAAGAATACCGGACGCTAAACGGCGTCTGGAACATCCGGATCGCTTCTGCAGCGTCCACGTTAAACATGACCAAACAGCAACAACAAGTCAAAACAGGCGCTACCCAGGTACCCAACTGGTCGCCAAATACCGATGTACAGATCGCTACCAAAGTCTTACAAAACGCGAACTATTGATGAAAAAAAAACTATTTTTATGCTTATTGCTGCTCGCATTTGCCGTAATAAGCCACGCGCAAACTACTCCTATCGACACCATTTCCGCTAACAAGTCGCTCGAATACCTGCAAGGCGACGGCGTTTATGAATCGGGGATGATGGTTTTCCTAACCGGGTTGAAGGTTTCGATTTGGACCCATTTCGATTTGTTCATCGGCGATGCTCAGGCGCTTGCAGCCATCTTCATGATCATTTTTTTCGCGATCAAGTCTTATGAGATGATGTCCGGCGACAAGCAACTTGAAGTGATGCCCCTGCTCCGGCCTTTCGGGCTGGCCATGGTGATCCTCTGGTGGGGCGCCTTTGTCAAGGTCATCGCCTTTCCGACCGACCTGGTAGAGAGCCAGACCGAACAAATGTCCAACAGCCAGCAAAGTACTGTAAACAGTCTCCGTTTGCAGCGCGCAAACCTCATGCTGGCAGTTGCCAATTCGCTTTACACCTTCCAGGCGCAGACACAAGTCGCGGAAAAGGAATCGGATACCTGGTACGGGCAGGCCTGGGACGCGGTAACCAGTACGGTCAAACAAGGTATATCAAGTGTTGTCGAACCGCTGCTTGAACTAAAGAACCGGCTGGAGATCGGCATGCAGCTATTGTTTACCCAACTGCTGGAACTCTTAGGCATTTGGATGCTGCGCATTGCGGTCTATATCATCTTCATGATCCAGATCATCTACTCCAGCATCCTGATCATTCTGGGTCCTTTTGCCGTTGCGGTGAGTATCCTTCCGGCTTTCCGGGATAGCTTCAGCACCTGGATCGCGCGTTTCGTCTCTGTCAATCTTTACTCCGGTATCGGCTACCTCATCATGTACCTCTGCGGCCTCATGCAGCAATATGCGCTCGAATCCGAGATCAGCAAATACCAGGAACTGGTCGGGACCAACGGGACGGCAGCGAACCTGCAAAAAATGGCCTGGTTTGCCGGTAACGGCATTCTGTCCTTTGGTACAGTCATCATCGTCTTCCTGATCGGCGCGATCTGTATGTTCACCGTGCCCAGCATCTCCACCTGGATTATTTCTACCTCAGGCATTTCGTCAGCCAGCTCCAATTTCGGTCGCGGTGCGGGTACAGTGGTTGGCGGCGCACGCAGGGCTGCAACAGGAACTTTCTTTTAAAATCAAATCCCATGATCATCAAAAACATTGAAGCCAAAATCAAACTGGCGACCTATATCTCGATCCTGAGTTTTTTATGCGCTATTGTTATCAGTATCGCTGCTTTCTCCTTTGCGTATAAAATGGTCGCCGATGCACGGAAAAGCATTTACATTCTCAATAGTAATATTCCATTGCAAGCGGCACAAACGGATATGCAGATGAACCGGCCGGCAGAATACCGTGCGCATGTCGACCTTTTTCATTCGTTATTCTTCTCCCTGACCCCGGATGATAAGTTCATCGAGTACCAATTAAAGAAGGCAATGTACCTCGTCGACGAGTCCGGCGTCCAGCAATATAACAACCTCAAGGAGAACGGTTATTTCAACTCCATCTTATCCTCCAGTTCAGTATTGACCCTGCAAACCGACAGCATTGCGTTGGATATGCCGCACCATTATTTTAAGTATTACGGCAAGCTCAGGATCGACCGGCGCAGTTCCACCGTCGTCCGTTCCCTGGTTACCGAAGGGTACCTGAAAGATATCCCGCGAAGCGATAATAACCCACACGGCGTACTCATCACCGGCTGGAAAACTTTGGAAAATAAAGATTTGGAAAATGTTTCGAAAAATACATTCTAACCGCGACCCCAGGGATACCCTGCTCACCGAACTCAAAAAGGAATTTCACCTCTATTTCGAGAAAGCATCCAAAACCATAACGCAAAAACTGGAAAGCAGACCGAAAGTAAGCTTCACAGTAATGGTTGTGTTAATAATCCTTTCTGCCAGTCTTTGTTTTACCATTTGCCGAAATAAGCAACCGGTAGAAAAGTTTGGTAAAATCAGAAAAGTAAATGCCGTTAGCGATGGCTTCAGTCAAATCCTTTCCGCCAGCCAGGCCATCAAACAAGGCTTAGCCCTTAAACAGCAAATTGACAGCTTGACGGCAAAGAAAACACTCTCCAAAAAAGACAGCGAAGCGCTTATCAATGACTTAGATAAACTGCATCAATTAAACAAATCATACAAATGAAAATCAATCTCAAACAACCCAAATACGTCCTCCCGCTCCTCGCGCTGCCTTTCCTGGCGCTGTTCTTTTACGTTTACCAAAGCAGCGCCAAAGGAAAACAACAGCAGCTTAGCCAGCCGCCAGGCATTAATGCAACCGTAGCTGACGTATCAGATGACATCAAAAAGAAGGAATTATCTGACAAGCTGGAGGCCTATCGGAATACCTACAAGGAAGCCGATGGCTATACCGCCGTAAGCCCGGTACCTGTGGACAAAACCTCCAATCCCGCGCTTGCCGATAATTATTCCGGCCGGGAAAAGAAAATGCTTGATTCGATCAACCAGGCCATGAAGCAAAAGTATGCAGCTTCACCATCGGAGCCTTCGAAAGACAAAGCGATGATCGCCGCCTTAAACCATTTCAAGCAAAAGAAACCCGAAGAGGAAACGGCGCCAAAAGACAAAGACCCCATGGAGGTCTTTAAACAGCAAATGGCTTATATGGATAGTTTAAATAAAGCAAACGATCCCGCTGTAAAAGAAGAAAGGAAAAAAAAAGAAGCCCTCGCCAAAGCCGAAGCCCAAAAAGCCACTGAAAAAGTCCTGACCGTCCATAAGCTATCGGACAATGCAGTAGATTTTAATACGGTTAAGCCCCCAAACAATGGCTCCTTCATTACAGCCGTCATCGATGAAAACCTCACCGGCTATGCAGGTTCAAGAATACGATTGCGGCTATTGGAGGACATCGTTGCCGGAAATACGACCGTTAAAGCCGGCACCTATCTTTACGCCCTAATAAACGGATTTTCCGCCCAACGCGTAACCCTCGAAATCAAGTCGATCCTTTATGACGGGCATATCCTGCCTGTAAAACTCGAACTCTACGACATGGACGGTTTACCCGGACTTTACGTGCCTGCATCCGCTTTCCGCGACTTCACCAAGGATTTGGGAACGAATACAGTACAAGGTGTTTCTCTTGATGGCAGCACTTCCTTTTTAATGAGCACGGTCAGCAGTATGTTCCAATCCACCTCAACCGCCATTGCCGGCATTATCCGGAAGGATAAAGCAAAACTTAAGTATAACACCTACATCTACCTGATCGATGACGAAGTATTAAACAACACTCAGAAAAATTACGAAAAATGAAAAAATTGATATACCTCATTCCGTTGCTATTACTAATAGTTATAACGGCGTACGCACAAGATAAATTACCAATTGTACAGCTGCCCATAAAAGGCGACCTCCACTTCGTATCACCTGAACCCATCCAGTACGTGGACATCTCTGACAAGAATATCGAAGGCGATCTGCCATTACCCAATGTCCTTCGCCTGCGGCTCAAAAAAGACACATGTCTTAACGATGCCATCGTCACCATTGCCGGGGAAAAGTTTATCGCCCAATACCACATACACCCCGTCACCTCCACGGAAAATCAAAAGATCGAAATACAGCCGGCCGATACGCGGCCACTTGATATTTCCGGCATCGGCCTCTCCCACCCCCAGCTAAAAAAGCTGGCTTACGATCTATTTACCAATGCTGACCGGAAACACATCACCACACAAAAAGCCTTCGGCCTCAAAGCAATGGTAAATCACATCTATTCCGCCGGCGATTATATCTTCATCGATCTTTCCTATAAAAACAAAACAAACCTTAAATACGACATTGATGATTTCCGCTTTAAGATCGACGATAAGAAAGTCACCAAAGCCTCCAACGTCCAATCCGTTGAGATCAGTCCTGAACTCACCCTGTTCGACGTGCCGTCATTCAGTAAGTACTACCGGAACATATTTGTCCTGAAAAAAATGAGTTTCCCTGGTAATAAAGTGCTTAACATCGAACTCAGTGAAAAACAGATCAGTGGCCGGGTGATCACCTTGAGCATTTCCTATAAAGACGTACTAGAAGCCGATACTGTCCCTTTTTAAAATTATCTACCACCTGCAATATGAAATGCGCTTAATTTTGCTTCATGACCATCCAATACGCATCTGACCTGCACCTCGAATTTCCGGAAAACCACGGACAATTATGGCAACACAACTTAAAGCCTGTAGCTGAAACATTGATTTTAGCGGGAGACATCGTGCCCTTCCGGCAAATTGCCGATAAAGCCTGGTTCTTCGATTATATATCAGAAAACTTCAAAGCCACCTACTGGGTTCCCGGCAATCATGAATATTATCATTATGATTTAGCGGCCAAACGCGGCTCATTTTTCGAAAACGTACGAGACAACATTTTTCTTGTGAACGATTATGCCGTGAGCTTTTATTAAGAACGAACTGGCCACGGATCTGCCTGGGATCAGTAAAGTTGTTGTCACCCACCACGTCCCTACTTTTATCAATTACCCGCCGCAATATATAGGTGACATCTTGAACGAAGCCTTTGCGGTCAATCTTACGAGCCTGATCCAAAAAAGCGGACCGGACCTGTGGATATACGGGCACCGTCATCAAAACGTTCCTGATTTTAAAATCGGGAAAACCTTACTGTCCACCAACCAAATGGGATACGTAATGAACCAGGAAAATAGTCTATTCGATAACGCAAAAGTTTGGGAATATGGCCACAATCCGTATTATAGCCGGACCGCCCGGGACAGGTAAAAGTACAATAAGGCATTAATTTATTTTTAATTCATCTTAAGGCTGCGACCCATTCGCGGCCTTTTCTTTTTCCACTCCCCCATTATGGCCACAACTTATAACCTGGGCAAAGCCCTCCGGGACACTGGGCGCATGCCTGCTCCTGAGCCAAAAATATTGATACCTGAATCGGCAGCAAGGGACATTTTACAGGAACGATATGATTATCTGGCGGGGGTGCTTGAGGATGAGTTTGAAGAAACTTACTACCAGTTCTTTTCCTGCTCCATCCTGCATTATGAACTGATGAACCTGGTCAGCGTCTGCAAACCGGTTTTCGCTGAGTTTGGATTCCCGGAGCGCAACGAGAGCAGGTTTTTACGATATGCGGTCATAGCAACCATTGCAGATTACCTCGGGGAAGGAGGCGAAGATGGCGTTTAACCCAGCCCAAAAATTGCGGAACAATATCGATGCGATTCGCCTGGCGCTGGATTGGGACGGCAAACAACCATTCACCGCAGCCCAGACCGAAGTGTTGGCAAACTATGCAGGATTCGGCGGCCTGAAGGCAGTTCTATTTTCCGACAACTCAATCGATGAGTGGCGAAACATGAAAATATCAGGGGTTGACCAGAGCCTGTATCCTATGGTGATGGACCTGCACCGGCTATTGGAAGAAAAGCTTCCGGAAAAGCAAATTAAAGAAGCTGTGTACGCGATGCGGCAGTCGACCTTAACGGCCTTTTATACTCCCGCATTTGTACCGCAAGCGCTGTATGCCGCGCTTCACGAACAAAATATCTTCCCGGAACATCTGTACGAGCCGAGCGCGGGTGCCGGTGTATTTATTACTGAAGCTTATAAGGCTTTTCCTGAAATTAATGTCACTGCAGTAGAAAAAGACCTGCTAACTGGTAAAATACTAAGCGCGCTGCTGCAAGGCACTGGCGCAAAGGTTCAAATTAATGGCTTTGAAGATACGCCGGCTGCTGAAAAAGGCCGGTCAAGCCTGGTCGTAAGCAATATTCCCTTTGGGAACATTACGGTATTCGACCCCGCCTACCAGGGCAGCGGCATTACTGATAAGATACATAACTATTTTTTTGTCAAAGGTCTTGATAAGCTTGTCGACGGCGGCTTAATGGCTTACTTGACCACTGACGCGTTCCTGAATAACCCGGTAAACACATTCGCAAGAAAACACCTGTTTACTTCTTCCGACTTTATCAGTCTTTCCGTATTGCCGGACAACCTGATGAAGAGTAATGCCAATGTCGAAGCGCCGACGCATTTACTCATCGTTCAGAAGAATGACCAAAAGTCTGACTTTACAGAAACGGAAGCTCTATTACTTGAATGTGTGTCCCAAAGGAATGAGCATGGAAAATACTTTATCAACGCTTACATCGCCCGGCACCATGAGCTGATACTTGGCGATGAAATTAGCGAAGGCACCAACCAATATGGCATGCCCGCGCAGAACATTTGGATGAATGGCAACATGGAAGACCTCCGTGAGCCATTGCAGGAACAAATCGCAGAAGGGCTGGAGGCACGGTTCAATTATGAACGCTGGAACAACATCAGCTTAAAAAATTCAATCGAGCCTGCTAAAAAAGATACCGCAAGAACGTTTACGTTCCTGCCAGTCCCTGAAAGTAAAAAAAGCGCCTCTATAGCCCAACTCGGGTTGTTTGATGCCATTCCCGAAAACACCAACCGTGCACAGGCATACTTGGATGACACCGATAAAGCCACCATTGACGGCGCAAGCGCGAGGCTAATCAGCACGATAAGGACAACCGACCGGCCAGATCATGAAAGCCTGGTCATGCTCACTGCCCGCAGCAAAGCAGCCAGTCGATACCTGTATAAGCTATATAGCAATATAGCAGAAGTCAAGTTCTCCAATAAATGGCTCAGTGGAACTGCGTTGACATTCGAGTTAAAAGCTTTGTCAGCACGCTTAAAATATTTTGGCCATGACTACCGGTACGAAGGCGACCGAAGTTTAGAACCAGCGTTCGACCTGCAACCAGACAGGACTGACGCTTTTACTGACCTTAAGTCATTTTACGTAAAGGATACTTTAGTTATCCACGATGGTAAAGCCGGTTTGATTGATACACCAGAGGATAATAAAGCAATCTTTAAAGCTTTCGATGAGCAAAAGGACCTGTCTTTTTATAAACAGTACACCGGCCTGCGGGATATCTATTTCGAATTAAGCAGCAAGGAAACCGAAACCTTAACGCCGCAGCACCTGGAGCGGTTTACGCTAAACAACGTCTATGACAAATTCAAAGAGCAATTCGGTGAAATCAACAAAGTAACCAATCGCGCTAAAATCTTAAATGATCCGGCTTTTGGGTTTGTTATTATTTCCTCGCTTGAACGTAAGGAAGACGAGCAATGGGTCAAATCGGATATTTTTAAGGGCCCGGTTTACCCGCAACAAAATGAACTCGAAACCGATGACCCTGCCGAAGCACTCGCGCGGTGCCTCAATGATAAAGGGGTAGTAGATTTAACCTACATCAGCCGCATTACCAATCTCACGGAAAATGAAATCATCCAACAGCTGGAAAGACAAATTTTAACGGATCCAGGAACTGGTAAGTGGGTTACAACGGATGCTTATTTGTCAGGCAATGTGGTCGAAAAACTAAAGATCGCAGAACAGCAAGCAAAAGAAACGCCTGATGATTTGCAAATTGCCCGGAGCCTCGCCGCGGTTCAACGGGTGCAGCCCGAAAAAATACCATTTGAATTGTTGGATTTTAATTTAGGTGAGCGCTGGATGCCCCTATCCTGGTGCCAGCGTTTTGCGACTGATTTGTTCGGGCTCGATACGCGCGTAGAATATTTCTCATCGGCAGACACCTTCAAAGTCTCTTATAATTCCGGCAATGCCATAACCGATGAAGAATACGCGGTCGTTCCTAAATCTGGCGTCAAAATGAAGGGGCACAGCTTAATGGAGCATGCCCTGGAGAACACCTCCCCGTATTTCACTTATACCGAAGGCGATGGCGAGAACGAGGTCAGAAAGCCGGACAATGAAGCCATACAATTAGCGCATGAAAAGATCGAAAAAATCAGGCTTGGATTTATCGACTGGCTTCGGGAGAGACCGGATGCCGAAAAACAAGAAGTCGAAAAGCTGTATAACGAGACTTTCAACTGTTATGTGCTGAGGGAATATGACGGCAGTCATTTGAAGTTTCCCGGCCTTGACCTGAAAAATTTAGGGATCGGTGACCTCCATCCCTCGCAAAAGAACGGTGCCTGGCGCATCATGCAAAGCCGGGGTGCGCTGATCGACCATGAAGTAGGCCTTGGAAAGACCCTGCTGATGATTATTGCTGCCATGGAAATGAAGCGCCTAGGCATCGTTCAAAAACCTATGATATTAGCGCTTAAAGCTAATGTTGGGCAGATCGCTGATACCTTCCGCAAAGCCTATCCCAATGCAAGGTTACTCGCACCGGGAGAAAATGATTTCAGCCCAGCCAAACGTCAGCAGCTTTTTCACCAGATCAAGAACAATAACTGGGACTGCATCATTTTGACCCATGACCAGTTCGGCAAAATCCCGCAATCGCCGGAGATCCAAAAACAGATTTTCCAGGCGGAATTAGACAACATCTTGCAAGATTTAATCACGTTGAAGGATATGGGCGCCGAGATCAGCCGGAAAATGCTGAAAGGTTTGGAAATCCGCAGAAACAACCTCGAAGTCAAGCTTGACGCCATTTTATATGCCATCGAAAATCATAAAGATACCGGCATCAATTTCGAAGAAATGAATGTCGACCATCTCTTTGTCGATGAATCGCACAAATTCAAGAACCTGACTTTTACGACCCGCCATAGCCGGGTTGCGGGTTTGGGTAACCAGGAAGGCAGCCAGAAAGCACTCAATATGCTTTTCGCAGTACGGACTTTACAAAAAAAATTCGACAGCGACCTGTGCGTCACTTTCTTATCCGGCACACCGATCTCAAATAGCTTAACGGAGATGTATTTGATCTTTAAATACCTGCGGCCAAAAGAAATGGAACGCCAGCGGATTGAAAACTTTGATGGCTGGGCAGCGGTATTTGCGCGAAAGACAGTAGATTTTGAATTTTCGGTTACCAACGAGATCATCGCTAAAGAACGCTTCCGGCATTTTATCAAAGTCCCTGAGCTGGCCTTGTTCTATAATGAGATTACCGATTACAAAACAGCAAAGCACATTAGCCTCGACAAGCCTGATTTGGAAGAAGCTTTAGTCAATCTCAAACCAACCCCCGACCAGGAAGAGTTTATCGGAAAGCTGATGGCCTTTGCCAAAACCGGAGACGCTACACTCATCGGCCGTGCACCCCTTACCGAGGAAGAAGACAACGCCAGGATGCTCATCGCTACCAATTACGCCAAAAAGATGTCAGCGGACATGCGCCTCATCAATCCCGATTACGGCGACCATCCCGGCCACAAGGTAAATGTGTGTGCCAGAAAGGTCGCGGAAATATATTTTGAAAGCAACGTGCACCGGGGCACACAGATCATTTTCAGCGATATCGGCACACCCAAAAAAGAGGAGTTCAATATCTATAATGCCCTCAAGGAAAAGCTGGTCAGCGACTTCTCCATTCCATCGCACGAGATCACCTTCATCCACGACTGGACGGACAAGCAAAAGCCCGAACTGTTCCGGCGAATGAACGCCGGCGAGATCAGGGTATTGCTGGGCAGCACTGAAAAAGCAGGAACAGGGTTAAATGTCCAGAAACGTGTCGTTGCCATGCACCATATGGACATTCCCTGGAAACCTGCCGAACTCGAGCAACGTGATGGACGTGGCGCCAGGCAAGGTAACTGGCTGGCCAAAGCGTTCTACCAAAACAAAGTCCGGAACTTCATTTATGCCGTTGAGCAATCCCTCGACAACTATAAGTTCAACCTGCTCAAGAACAAGCAAACCTTCATTTCACAAATGAAAAATTGCGAGCTGAACGTTCGGACTTTAGATGAAGGCGCCATTGATGAAAAAAGCGGTATGAATTTCTCCGAGTACATTGCTATTCTTTCGGGCGATACTTCGCTCCTCGAAAAGACCAAAGTCGAAAAGAAAGTCGCGCAACTGGAAGGGTTCAAATCGGCCCATTACAAAGAAGTCGCCCGCAGCCGCTACCGGCTCGAAGACCTCGAAAAGCAAAAAGGGGAAACTACCGCAACGTTTGAGAAACTTAAAAAAGACGAAGCGCTTTATAAAGAGAATCTCAAACTTGACAAGGATGGCGCGAAGGTCAATGCTTTGGAATTGGTCGATTTCAAGAGCGCCGAAAGCGAAGAGATTGGACATTATTTCAATAAACAGTATCTAACCTATAAAGGCCCCGACGAACAAAAACTCGGTACCCTGTATGGCTTTGACCTCTATGTCCGCCAGCAGAAAAAGCCCTTTGAAATGAACGGCATGATCGCCTACCAAAATCAAAATGACCTGTATGCCGAAAGCCCGGCAAGCGGGATCAAATACCTCTGGAACCATGGCATCCCCAATACCGATCAGCCAAAACTGGCGGCCCGTTATTTCATAAACGCTATAGACCGTGTTGTCCAGCTAACCGAAAAGTACGGCAAAGAACTCGCTGAACTCGATAAGGAAATTCCGGTCGTCCGCCAGCTTACCCAGCGAACATTTGAAAAGGAAGAGGAATTGTCGAATCTAAAGGCCGAACTCAAGCGCCTCGAAAAAGAGATCAGCGACAAGATAACTGCACAAGCGAAGATCACCGGCGAGGCCAAAATTGTCGAGCTTGACCATTCTGAAAATTTATTACCCATTCGTCAGGCCTCTTTAGGCCGTTAATTTTTTACTTTATGGAAGAAACTCATGAGCAGCATAAGTTGCACGGCTTCCTGCAATGCGCCATCTACGTCTCCATTGCCCTCGAAGCCAGCATATTCGTTTACAAGGAAGCCCCGTTCTGGGGCTTTTTTCATGACCCGCTGGATAAACTCAGCCACTTAGCCATCTATCAAAACATCATCTACAGCAAGCTGGCCACCTTCTTTTTGATCTGCCTGGTCAGCATCGGCACACTCGCTAAAAAGAAAGTTGACCTTGACCCGAAAAAGCATATCGTATATCCGCTAACGCTCGGGCTGTTGCTATTTTTTGGCAGCATCGTTTATTGCAACCGACCCTCACCCGAAGCTTTCGCTTTTACCAGTTGGTTCAACTTGCTATATATCATTTGTTCGCTCATCGGCGCGGTGACGGTCAGCATCGCCATGGATAACATCTCTAAGATCATCCGTTCCGGTCTCGGTAAGGATAAGTGGAATGTTGAAGGCGAAAGTTTTATGCAGCAGCTCAAGCCTGTGGTCACCCCCTATTCCGTCAATATTCCCATGCAGTTCTACTTTAAGAACAAAGTTTGGAATGGCTGGATCAACCTGGTGAACCCTTTTCGCGGTACGATCCTGATCGGGACGCCCGGTTCCGGCAAGAGTTTTGGCATCGTCAATCCCTTTATCCGGCAACTGATCGCCAAGGAGTTTTGCTGTTGTGTTTATGATTTCAAGTACCCGGACCTGGGGAAGATCGCCTATTATCACTATCTGCTGGCCAAGCAAGCCGGCAAATGCAAAGGCCATGCCTTTCACGTCATCAATTTGAACGATGTGGAGAAGAGCCGCCGCACCAATCCCTGGCGCAGCGATTATTTAAAAACATTGGCCGACGCCTCGGAAAGCGCCGAAGCATTAGTAGAGGCCTTGAAAAAAGGGGATAAATCCGGTGGCAGCGACCAGTTCTTTACACAGTCGGCCATCAACTTTTTAGCGGCATGCATCTTCTTTTTTGCGAAACATGATGGTGGCAAGTATTCCAGTTTGCCGCATGTCCTGTCATTTTTGAACCGTTCTTATCAGGAGATTTTCGACACGCTCTTCAGCGAGCCGGAATTGGTTTCATTGCTATCGCCGTTCAGAAGCGCCTGGATCGAAAAAGCCTTTCCGCAGTTGGAAGGGCAGGTCGGCACGCTGAAAATTTTCATCAGCCGCTTAGCGACGAAAGAGACCTTCTGGGTCTTCTCCGGCGATGATTTCAATTTGAAAATATCCGATAAGGATAATCCGAGTATCGTCGTGCTTGCCAACGACCCCAACACGCAGAACATCAACAGCGCGTGTTATTCCATTGTGTTGAACAGGTTGACCAAGCTGATCAACAGCAAAGGGAATTTACCATCCGCATTAATCATCGATGAGGTGCCTACCCTCTTCGTGCATAAAGTCGAAAATTTAATTGCAACCGCACGCAGCAATAAAGTCGCCGTGCTGATGGGCTTACAGGAAATTCCGCAGTTCAATCAACAATACGGGAAAGATACTGCCGCGACCATAACGGCTGTCGTCGGCAACGTGCTCGCCGGTTCTGTCCGCAATAAAGAGACCCTTGACTGGCTGGAGCGCTTATTCGGCAAATCCAAACAGATTGGCGAGGGCCTGTCCATTGACCGTAACAAAACCTCCACTTCTCTGAATGAAAAGCTGGAGGCCCTCATACCCGCTGGTAAGATGGCCTCCCTTAACACCGGTGAAATGGTCGGCTTAATAGCAGCGGACGTACAGGATAACTATACCGGCAAATTCGAGACCTCCGCCATTAATTGCAAGATCAACTTAAACCAAAAAGAATTGGAACTCGAAGAAGCCAATTATAAAGACCTCCCTGTCTTCTATGACTTCAAAGGCAAGAAGGATGAAGTGCTCCGCCAAAATTTCTTAAAGATCAATAAAGACATAGACGACCTGATCGTCGGTTTTAAGAAGGCAGCGCCCATCAGCCTCATCGCAAAAGGCTCCATGAACCCCAACCATTAAATTTTAAACTATGAACCAAACAGACGAATTAACCGGTACCATCGTACTGGTACATCCCGATTTAACCAAAGACCCCGCCGGCCGGCCTGGTGAAGTAGGTGTCATTACCGGTCTCGATCAACACGGCGATAATGCCTATGTCAGCTTTGGGAAAAGCGGGCAGCTGATATATGGCCTGGACGCATTGCTGGTGCCACGCAGCCCTGCGGAAATACAGGAAATACTTTCGAAACACCACAGCAAGCTCAGTGTCGCAGACCACACAGCCCTTTTCCGGATAGCGCTATTGCAGGATTATAAACCAAGCACTGTTAATATTAAAACTGCCTTTAGCCTTGCGCTCCAAAGTGAGACCGTGAGAAAATATGGAATGCAAAGCGTACAGGAAGCATTTAACCTGCAACAGGAATATTATATGGAGCGATGAAGGCGCTCATCTGCTGCATGGTCTTTTGCCTCCCGCTAAAACACCTGTGCATCACTTCAAATTTCGGCTACCGTATTCATCCCATCACAAAATCCTGCACATTCCATTTCGGAACTGACTTCCGCGCGCACCAGGATACCGTTTATGCTATCTGCAGCGGGCGCCTTTCGCTTGGGTATGACCAATTTTTAGGGATCTATATGAGGGTTCTGAACGACGATCTTCAAATTACCTATGGCCACTTGTCGCAAATATTAACGATTGATTCGGTAAATGCCGGCGATCCGATAGCTATCACAGGTGCCACAGGCCGCGTGACCGGTGAGCACCTGCACCTCACTATCAAATACAAGGGTCGGCCTGTCGACCCGCTGAATTTTCTTTATGAATTAACCATAAAATCAAAATCCCCATGAGTAACAATTTCAAACCACTGTCTGAGCAGGTCGCAAAAAAGCTGACCGCTCAATTCGAAGACGGGTCGTCTGTCTTCCAGCAGGGCGAAAAACCCCTGCAAATGCCGTTTAACCCAACCACGGATAAAAATTACCGTGGCGCGGCAGCCCTGGTGCTGCTAATGGTCAACCGCCAGGACCCGCGATGGATGTCCATGGAAAACGCCAACTTCAAAAAATGGCCCGTTAATAAAGGCGAAAAAGGCACCCTGATTAGCTTTTACAAAACCAGCGAAATGAAGCCAGTGATCAAAGACGGCGAACAGGTAATGAAGGAAAATGGCAAGCCCGAACGGGAAAAAGTCAAACTGGCGGAACCGGAATTAACTAGCGTATTTCTTTGGAACGCGGAGCAGCTAGACAAAATTCCCGCCTACGAGCCGAAGCCGCAGGAACATTCTCCGCTGGAAAGGGCAAAGCTGATCCTGGAGAACAGCCAGCTGGTCAATTTGCCGCATGAACATGATATTCCCCACAAAGAAAGCTTCTATTCAGCGATACTGAAAGATGTAGCGGGCCAAAAAGTGGCTGAGAAAGCGTCCGGCAGCGGCGTGAAGGACGCGTTGACCAGCAATATCGCCTCCTTGTTTATAAGCGCACAACTCAACCTGCCTTTCGATTTGGGCGACCATATCGGCTACATTTCCAGCTGGTCGCAGCTCATCAAAGAACAGCCTGCTGAACTTTTCAAAGCCGCAAATGACGCCCAGAAGATCGCCGATCAAGTCCTCGGCCTTGAAAAAAAAAAGGAGCAGCAGATTAGCGCGGTCCTCAATAAAGGCGATGTCATTAACTATAAGGGCGATACAATAAAGGTCCTGGCTATCCTCAAAGGCAAAACCGCCCAGGTGGAAAACGGTGAGGGCAAAGTATTCAAGGTAGGTCCAAAAGACAAACTTTACGACAATCTCCTCGAAGCCAAGAATAGTCCTGAAAAACAGCAAAGCCGCGGACAGTCGATGACGGCACCGGCTGAAAAAGAAACCAATGTGGAACAAGCCTATGCTATGTCCATGTAAAAACCAAACATCATGAAGCAGGTCTTTAAAGAAAATCAAATTCCCGTCGCGGAACTGGATCGCGTCGGGCTGGTTAAAGATGGCCAGCCATTACTTCGGCAAGAAGATATCAACGCTTTACTATCAGGAGGGATCACCCGCACCCTCCATCTAAGAAACTTCGGGGAGGATGATATCAAAATCAGCCTGATGGACGCCAAACTCTCCCTGCAGCGAAACGCAGAAGGCGTAGTGGAACTGCTATACCACCCCGTCTACCACGAACGCACAAGGCCGGAGTACCTGACGGTCGCCGAAGCAGACGAACTGGTGGACGGCGGTCTGGTAAACCTCGATAAAGTCATTAAGATCGACGGCCAGGACAAAGAAGTATTGATCGAGTTCGACAAGGATACCAACGCTTTCATCATTACAGATATCGAAGGGATCGTTGCCCCGGACTTTGTCAATGATGAAGCGCTCACCGCCGAACAAAAGCTAAAGTTCAAAAAAGGCAAGGAGGTGGAACTGTCTGACGGCACCATGTTCCGGTTTTCCAATACCGACCCCAATGGCCTTCAGTCCAACAAACTCCACCTCATCGTGTCCCTACTGCTTGATGGCGGCATGAGCTATATGCTCTATAAAGGCCTCAAAGCGCTCGGCCCGAAAGAACCGAAAGTGTCTGAAGACTATAGCAGGGGTTACTATAATGCACTCGAGGACATGAACGTCCGGCAAGTTAACGACCGCATGAACGGAAAAAATGTGTATTCAAGATAACCCGTATTTAGAAAGGCTGGGCATTCACCCGAATGTCCGGTCTTTTTTCAGTCCTTATTTAAGTGAGGCATGCGGCACGGTAAAGTTTAATTATGGTAATTCAGTCGAGCATGCCGGCGAAGGTTTTCATCGTATCCCGGTAACAGAAGAAACCTGGGCAGCGGGCGAAATTGCAACAGCCGGACATGTTGTTATATGCGGATCGGCAATGGACGCTATTTCCTGGCTGCATTTTCATCATTACCTTTATGCCGATCAAAATTTATTTTTCGCGAGCCTGGGCACAAGTCCTACTAAGATCCAAACTGAAATGTTGCTGCGGCCAGGCAAACAGTATCACCTGGTCTTCAGCAATGATCCCTTAGGCGCCATATGTGATCTGAAAGTAGCCTCATTTATCCGGAAAAAGCCCCTCAAAATCATTGCGGGTGATCGGCACTACACCGTCACTTTCAAGTCGGCAAACTATCCCTTGCCGCATTTGTCTCTAAATGCACTCGAAAAAGCGGCCCGCTTTCATTTTAATACCCCGGTATCCAAACCAAAAAAATACAACACCTATTTTGAACAACTCAAACATGGAAATTTCTATTAAACCATCCCCCATTTTCGCTTTTATGAAGGCGTCCCCATATGCGCTGTACGCAACGGGTTTGCTGTATCTCGCCAATCGCTATTTCCCTTGCTTTGTTTGGCTCAGCCTGCTCTGTATCTTGTTCGCAATCTGCCGCTATCTCTATATCCGCAGCGCCATATATCTCGTTACTGAACAATGTCTCCGTATATCAAGAGGAATCCTTTTCAAAAGGATCGACACGGTAGAGCTTTTCCGCGTTAAAGATTACGCCATTACCGAGCCCTTTTTCTTTCAAATTTTCAGGTTGATGGACCTTCACCTGAAAACAACCGATCCCGAGACGCCGGAAATATGGCTGCGCGGCATTCCCCAATCCGACATTACTGACATAATCCGCGAACGCGTACTCGAAACACGCCGGCACAACAGGATTTACGAAATCAATTAAAGTATTTGTAAAAAGATTGCTAAAATACTAATATACTTAGTATATTGGTATTGTTAAACGCCATGAAAACATTTCTCTTTATCATCTTCGCTTGCTTGGTTTCCACCGGCGCCATGCTTGGCGCATTACACCAAACAAACCCGTTTCCAAACTTTGCGGTGACCCTGGGCGTTTGGGTCTTTTTTGTTTGGGCGCAGGGAAGACGCGCCGGCAGGAGAAACCGGCAGCAGAAAGGCGAGCAGCAATTCCGGGAATTCATGCGCGCTAAATACAATAACCATCAAAATTAATTAATTATGATTTATGAAGAACAAATGCGGGGTACCGTCGTATTGGTACGCCCGGACCTGGACAGCGATCTACTATACCGACAAAACCAGGTTGGCGTCGTTTGTGAGGCCAATTTCGACTATGACCACATCTATGTGGATTTCAAGGACAAGACCGGTATCTATTCCGCAGATGACTTATTTATTTTTTTGTCCCAGGATGATATTCTTGAAAATCTGAAGCGATTACCTGCGGAAACCAGCCCGGAAACATTTATGGCCATGTGCAAAGTGGAAGCATTCGTCGGTTACCACAATGTAAATTGGAACTTTAAAGCAATGGAAATTGTCCGCGACCATCCCAATATCCAGCCGCTATGCATCACCCAGCTAAAAAATCAAATTGCAAGGGAAATCCACCATCAGTACGGTCGCCGTTAATTTTTACTACGTCAAAAAATCAGCTGATCATGGCTAACATGTGCGAAAACAGCGTCGTTTTCACAGGCAATCCTGCCGCCGTGGAAAACGTCAAAGCCCTTTTTAAAGAGATCGATGAAAAACAAAACGAAACCAGAAAATGGCACCTTCCCTCCTGCGTGACGGCCAATTTCAGTCACATGCAGCATATCAGCATAGACATGGAAAAGATCAATTATGAGACCAGGTGGTATCCAAACTTTGAAGGGCTGATCCAGATCGCCGATCATTATCAACTCGATTTTGTCAATAATTATAATGAACTGGATAATGGTCTTTTCGGCGAGGCTGGTTACAAAAAAGGAGTTTTTACCGATATTCGGCTGGAGCCGGAGGATTTCCGGTCCTATCCATATGACAAGGACATCGGGCTATTTGTTTACGAGCGTAAAAATTATTCCTTCGGATGGTCCATTTTTGAAAAACGGCTTGAACAAAGAAAAGAAGCGATGGTTAAACTGTTGTCCATCCAGCAGCAAATGGGCGTAACAAGGTAATAAAATCAAGTTTCAGTCACAGAAATTCAAGACTCCCTATTATTCAATTTGCCTGACGTCCGTTACCACTATTTCCGGCTTCCCTTTATAATCAACGACCTTTCCTTTGACGCAAATGAATTTCCCATCCAAATCCAATTTCTTAACAGCCCCTTTTAAAACAATCGTAAACAACTGGTTCGGGTAGGCCTGACCCATATTCACTAAAACCATGCTGCCAAAATCCTTCGTCCCATAAACCTTCGAGCAAATTTTTACCGTCTCACCGACGTGCCTGGCAGCATCTTCGGCTTTGATGGTCACGACAGACCCAATCGGCTGCATCTTCTGCGCAACAGGGGTAATCTCACCGGTTGATGAAAATATACTATTGAGCACACCCGCCAGCCGGATCCCCGCACGCCCTATCCTGTCCTCCAAAACTGGCATATACTCCCTGTAATAGGCATCACCAATATCGCTGCCGTTTTTCGCCACCTCCCCGTAAAGTTCGGAACTGATCCGGTAACTCTCCCAGGCCCACACCATCTGCGGGTCGCCCTGCCATTTCCTGATTTGCCCGGGCGTTGCCTTGTCGAACTGCTGCGCCAGCTGCGCCGCCCCCAGGCCTGCATGCTCCAGCATTTTGGTATCCCATAAACTATGCAGGTTCGTACCCTTGCCGTCGTAACGGACCTGGATCGTATTGCCCCCCTTATCCTCCGCCCGGCTAACATGCATTGGCTGGTGAATGTCTCCCACGAAATGAACGATGTATTTCAATGCAATAGCCCTGTCGCTACTGCTAGCTTTACCGTTGGCCAAAATCCCCTCTTCTTTAACCAGCGCGGTATAAACATCCTCCTTACTCTCTACCTGCTTTTTAAACTCGTCAAAGGACAATCCCAATTTTACATTGATATAATGCCACCCAGCCGTCGTCCGGTTGCGGTTATCATCGGCCCAGCTGGCCACATCAGCCAGGCTCTCCCCGTTCAATAAAGCGGCTATGCCAGCTTTTGCCTTATCATTCAGATGATTCGCCGCGATCAACCCGATTGTGCTGTGTCCAGTCCTGCCCCAGGAAACCAGGCCAAAAGAAATAGAAAGCCAGAGCAAGCCAAACAATATTCTTTTCATACCGCGAAGATAATAAGCTGCACTTAAAAAGGCCATGTATTATCTTTGCTGCCGCAACATGAACGATAACTTAGACAGATTCCTCGAACCCCAAAAAAACCATTATACCAAAGCGCTGTCGGAAATCAGGGCCGGCCGTAAAAGTTCCCATTGGATCTGGTATATCTTCCCGCAACTCAAAGGCCTCGGCTCCAGTGCAAACGCCGGACTGTACGGGATCAGCGGGATCAAAGAAGCTGACGCGTACCTCCGCCATCCTATCCTGGGTGCGCGACTGATCGAAATATCCAATGCACTTTTAACGCTTAGGGAAAATGATCCCGGCACAGTCATGGGTTACCCGGACGACCTTAAACTCAAATCGTCCATGACGCTGTTCGCCGCCGTACCCGGAGCCGACCCTGTTTTTGAAAAAGTATTGAGGAAGTTCTTCTTTGGCACAAAGGATGCACGCACCCTGCAGCTGCTTGAACGCGCCTGAATTCAAATCTATTTTTTTTGGATATTTGCAATATGCCAAAAACTTGTAAATTAGGCGAAATGAAACTTAGGCCGCTTTTGAATATCTGCTTGTTGCTGTTGGCCGGAATGGCCCTGTTATCCTCGTGCGATGACATTATCGAACCTTCACTCGGTAAGCAGCAAATCCAGCCGGAAGCCCCTGTCGATCAGTACCAAAGTACCGGATATACCATAAATTTCTGGTGGGATCCCGTGGATCACGCCCTGTCTTATCACCTGCAGGTGGTCTCTCCCTCCTTTGCGGCGCCGGGCGGACTTATCCTGGACACGGTCGTTCGCACCTATAAGTTTTCCTTTACACTCAATCCCGGCAGCTACCAGTGGCGCGTGATGGCCGAAAATGGCAGCTCACAAACCGCATGGTCTACGCCCCGCAGTTTTACGGTGATCGCCGGGTCGATCAAACAACAGGCTGTCCTGCTTACCTCTCCGGCAAACAACATGGTGACTAACCAGAGCCCCTACACCTTTCAATGGGGAAGCCTGTACGGTGCAAACGCCTACCTGCTGGAGATCGACACTAATAATTTCGTTAATGAAAACGCAATCGTTTCCACCCAAACCATCCCCGGGCAGCAGCTCAGCTTCGCCTTCCCGAAAGCCCAGACCTATCAATGGCGGGTAAGGGCGCAGAATGATACCGCACAGGCGCAATGGTCGATCGTCTATAACATCACCTATGACAATATACCACCTGCCCAGGTGACTTTAACGGCCCCGGCAAATGCCGCCAGCGTAAGCCTGCCGGTGGCCTTGCAATGGAATGCCGTCCCCACAGCGGTAAAATACAGGTTATATGTTTATCAAAACGACAAGGTGACCCCTTACAATTCCAGCTTCCCGATGACCTTAACAACGAACAGCTACAGTTTTAACCTGGGCAGCTCGGGCAACACCCTATGGTGGACTGTGACAGCCCTCGACGCCGCCGGCAACGAAAGCTCCGCCGGCGCCCTCAGCAGCTTTGTTTTACAGTGATGAAAAATAAAAAGCTAACTTACCTTTTGGGTTTGGTCGTCCTGGTGGTATGGGGTATGATCATTTACCGGATTTTTAGTGCGGTGGGGGGAAGCGATGACGATCCGGCCATGACGACCGCTAAGCCCGTTAAAGAGGCGTACAACGACTTCAGCATTCCAAAAGACACCACTCATCTGTTGCTCAATTACCGGGACCCGTTCGGCTTGGTCATAAAAAAAGATACTACACGGTTAATATCAAAAAGATCGCGGGAACGTACCCCGCTGCCGGCACCCAGGCCCATGGATTGGAGTTTTATCCATTACTCCGGATATATGCTCAACCCCGCCACCAAAAAACTGATTGCTTTGGTGAGCATCAACGGACAAAACACGACGCTGGCCGAGGGCCAGTCCAAATTCGAAGTAAAACTGGTCAGGAACATGCGTGATTCGATTAAGATCAGCTACCAGGGAAAAACCAAATTTATAGGGATCAAATGACATCATCATGAAAAAAAGCATACTCTTAATATGGATACTTTTGGTCTTCCGCGCCGCCTCCGCACAGGTTTACCCGGACTACGGCCTGACCAAACTGCGGCTGACCGACTCCGGAAGAACCATCGAACTGGAGATCAACCCTATCAAGCATGAGCCTGCTGTCAAAACCAGCCTGTTCTACTTTTGGTACAGCGCCAGCCAGGTGCACGCCACCCAGGGCGGTTACAGCGGACAATTGCTGAACGGTGTCTACACCGAATATTACAAAAACAAGAACCTGAAAGAACAGGGCGCCTTCAGCCGTGGCCTGAAAGACGGGCTCTGGAAAAGCTGGAATACAGATGGCACCCTGCGCCAGGCCGTCATATGGGACCAGGGCATCGTAGTCACCAGAAAAAAGCCGTCGCTGTGGCAGCGGCTCAACATCTTCAAAAAAGAGCAAAACCCATCGGCCGACACCTCCGCGACCCATAAATAAATTTCCCGGACATGCTCAAAGCCTCGGCCCTCTACATCGTCATTATCATATCGCTGGTGATCGGTATACTGTGCTCCTCGCTGATCGTAGCCGCCTACTTTTACCGCAATGAATTCCAGAAGAACTTCCGATACAGCCGCCTCCAAAACAATGTCAGCTCAGGCGTAAACATTTTGCTGGCCTCACCGGACACAGCTTACATCAACGGCAAAAGCTTCAGCTTATTCGCCAACGAAGCGGATTCCGTATATTTAAAAAAAGTGTTTTGGGGTTTGTACGATGTCGGCTCCGCGCTCGCCTTCAGCCAACAGGATACGATTTACCGTACATTTTCAATTGCCTGCACGATTGATTCTGCCAAATGGGCGGCAGTGTACCTGATCGACGAAGACCGGCCAATATCCGTCAGCGGAAAAACATCCATCATCGGCGACGTTTATATCCCCAAAGCCGGCATTACCACGGCATATGTCGACAATAAGGCCTACCAGGGCGACAAACGGATAGTCACCGGCTCCAAGAGAAATAGTGAAAAAAAACTGCCTGCTTTGTCGGCCGGCAGGCTTACCCGCCTGCAGCAATTTATGCAGCAAAGACAACCTGGCGACAGCTCACTCAGCCACACGGATTCCTTATCCCGGTCCTTCCTGATGCCCACAAAATATGTCAACTTTAAGCGGCAGCCCCAAAGCCTCAGTAACCTTACCCTTAGCGGAAACATCATATTAACATCCGATACGACGATCACCCTTGACAGCACCGTATCGGCCAGAGATATCCTTGTCTTTGCGAAAACGATCAAAGTGAGGCCCGGCTTTCATGGCAACTGCCAGCTTTTTGCCCGGGATACCATAGCGATCGATAGCAATTGCCGCTTTGAATACCCGTCCTGCCTGGGAATATTACGCTTCGGGCAGTCCGGCCTGGCGCCTGCACAGGAGTATATCCATCTCGGAAACAAATGCATTTTCCATGGCATTATCTTCACCTACGAAAAAAACGAATCCGCAGCAAAACCGCTGGTCGACCTCGGAAAAAGCGTTAAAATTATTGGCCAGGTGTATTCACAGGGTGGCCTGCGCACCGAAGATTACGTGGAGTCAGCTGGCAGCATCTTTACCAGCCAGTTCTTATACCAGGACGCTTTTACCCGGTTTCAAAATTACCTGATCAACCTCACGCTGAGTTCAAAAGCGCTCTCACCATATTACCTCACAGCTGATCTGTTACCGGCGGCGGGCCCAAAGAAAAAAGTTTTACAATGGCTGGAAGCAAAATAAACCCGAAACTCACCGTAAAAGCATCCACCATCATGGAAGTGCTGATCGCCATGATCCTCATCATCGCAGTCTTCGGCATCGCCATGATGATCTTCACCAACGTCATGAACAGCTCCCCATCCGTTAAAAAGATCAGGGCGCAGGCGCTGCTGCAGGAAACCCTGCTCGCTGCCGAAGGGTCAACCAGCGTCGTTTCACAATCTATCGCCGCCGGGGAGTTCAGGATCGAGCAGGAGGTCAAACCTTACAATGACAACATGGCGCTCATCGACATTCATTTATCGGCATTCGACCAGAACCAGCAAAAGGTCGCAGACCTGGAAAAAATAATCCTGAACAATAATGAGTAAACAACGGGTAAAGGCTTTTACAATATTGGAGGTGACGATCACTATGCTGATCGCTGCTGTGCTCATCGGTATCACTTACACCACCTATTCCATTGTGTTCCGGTCCTACAGCTCATTCAACCATCAAAACCAGGAGATGGCAATGCTGGTCCGGCTGGACCAGTGGCTCAAAAAGGACTTTGCCCGCGCCGACAGCATTCAAAAAGATACCGCCGGAATCATCCTGAACGGTGCCGGCCGCCACATAAAATACACATTCGACCCGGACTTTATCATACGTACCGAAACAAAGTCGGATACTTTTCAACTCAAAACAGAAACGGTCACCGCCTCGTTTGAGAACCTGCCTGTAACAGAGGTTTCAACTGACCAGGAACACAACCGTCTCGATGATCTCGTGCTCGATATTGTGTTCCGGGACGAAAAAATTCCGTATCATTACCATAAACTGTACAGCTCCGCAAATCTGATCAACAGAAACCCCGATGCCCTCAATTGACCTCAGCAGATATCCTTCGAATAAGACTCCGAAACCGTCGAAAACGGATGAAAGCGGCGGGTTGTTTGCCTTCATGAATAAAGATATCAGCCTGGGCAGCAGGGAACTCAGCGATAAAAAAAAAGAATACCTCTACCTGGAGCTCAGTTCTTTATTGCAGGCGGGGATCAACCTCAAAAGCAGCTTTGAACTGATCACTGCCGATCAGCAAAACGAAAAAGACAAGCAGCTTTACAAAAATATCCAGGACGCCGTGCTGAAGGGAATCACGTTTTCGCAGGCTTTGCAGCAAACCGGCAAATTCTCGCTTTATGAGGTTTACAGCCTGCAGATTGGCGAAGAGACCGGCAAACTTATAGAAGTACTGCAGGACCTAGCCCGGTTTTATCAGAACAAGATCAGGCAGCGCCGCAAGATCACCTCAGCCCTCACCTATCCCTGCGTAGTGCTCTCCACTTCTCTGGGCGCCGTATTCTTTATGCTCAAATTTGTGGTACCCATGTTTGGCGATGTATTTAAGCGCTTCGGTGGCAAACTGCCATGGATCACGGAAAAGATCATCGGCGTTTCTAACGCAATGGAGCATAATATCAGCAGGTTTTTGATCCTGGTTACACTCCTGGCGGTTTTCATCTTCGTCACCCGGAAAACGGAGAAATTCAGAAGCATCGTATCACGACTGGTCCTTAAAATGCCGCTCGTCGGAAACCTTGTCCAAAAGATATATCTGGCCCGTTTTTGCAATTCCATGCGCCTGTTGATCAACGCCAAACTGCCGCTGCTCCGCGCTATTGCCCTCAGCCGGCAAATGATCGGGTATTATCCCGTGGAATCCTCCCTGCAAAAAGTTGAGGACGATATCATGAACGGCAAATCGCTGCATCAGAGCCTGCAGCAATTCTCCGTTTACCCATCCAAAATGATCCAGCTTATTAAAGTGGGAGAGGAAACCAACCAGATGGACTACTTCTTCGCCAAAATATCCGAGCAATATATCGAAGAGGTCGAATACAAAACGTCGACCATCAGCAGCATGATGGAACCACTGATCATTATTTTCCTGGGTTTGATTGTCGGGGTGATTTTGGTATCGATGTATTTGCCGCTGTTCCAGATGAGTAACAGTTTTCAGTAGTATAGTTCTCGCATATAAATGAACTTTACCACGATTATGTAGGGCTCGGATCACCTTAGAAGAATTACACTCCCTCTCATGCAGTTAGAAAGCCATGCAAGTCATCCCGAAATCATGTATTGTGTTGCCATGCCACAAATATATCTTCAAATAAGCCTTCCAGTTTCAGCAGGCTCCTCGAAAAGGCCAAAGCATTACGGTTAAGGTGTTTTAGGTATTTTCGAATGGTGAGGTTTTTTTGTTCTGTGTAGGTGGCTGTAGCGTTTTACTTTACCTAATGCCGGAGGTTTTGTATGCCGATAAATATCTGAACCATGGCTTAGGAATTTTCTTGCAATCGACAAGCTGTGGAGTTTCAGTCACTCTTTTGGATTCTTTTTGATCCAGCCGCCTGTTTTAAAATCGACTACGTGGATGGTTTATGTTTTTAAAGGTAAGATTACCCTGTGTTAATTAGTCTCGTTTTTTATATACGTGTTTGATTCGTCTACTTCGTAAACCCTTTCGATCACAATGACCGGTTTTTTATAGTTGCCGGCAATCTGTTAGATTAGGTACAGCATAGTCCCGGCGGCAACGCGCGGAAAACTGGCTATGCTTCTGATGCTCCAGCTTTGTTTTAAATCGGCTGCGATATCTGAAATGGTTAAGGCCTAATAAGAATGGTTTTTATATATGTCTAATTGTATTTCTTTTGCAATTTTTTGGAACGGTAAGGCTGTAAAATTCCGTTTTATTAAATTTGACGGTTTTACTCCGGCAGAGTCAGTACTTTATATTAACAACTTCTTTGATATTTAGCTAAAACTTAAGCAAGTTAGGCTGCTTCTAAGATACAAAAAACAACTGGGCAGCAATACCACCGCGCTTACCTGCTTTTTAGTTTTGTTTTAAATACCGTATCTGATTTACAGTTAGTTATTTGATAACCATCGACATTGAAAGCTACCGCTTCCTATTGTACATTAATTACTCCTTTCTCCTGACAGGTAAAAGTGTACTAAAACCGGGGGTAACAACCTGATAGATATAAGGTTGACCTTTCTTGAAAAAAAACTTTTCCTGATTCTCCTTTATATTGGCGTTATAAATCCGTAAAATCGTGTAGGTATCGTTTATTTGAAATGGCGCAAAAAAGGAGTTATATACTATATCCAATCCCGTGTGAAATTGACGCTTAGTAAACTTGAAATATATTTTATTATTTCGTTTTCGTTTAAATTCAAAAAGGCGGGTGAAATCAGATTTCAACATGGTTATTTTGCCAACTCCGTACTGACAGATGATACTATCTTTTACCATACCAGCGCTATCAGCAAGTTTAACCACAGAAGATATTATTTCTGCGTCAGGAAATTCATTATCAATTACGATAATGAAAGGCAGGATAGTTTTATCCTCTTGTGCAAACACGTGTCCTATACCTATAATTAACAAAACAAGCGTGTTAAATAAAAAAAATGCCTTTTTCATTTCTCTTTTTCGTTGTTAAGAATATTTTGCATTGCTTTAGTTGTAATTTCAAAAAGGAAATGCCCACTGCTATTATAGAACGCTGCGCCCTGATTCTGTGGAAATGTCGGTTTGCTATTCGGGTAAGAAGGATCAGCTCCTTGAGTGTCACCAAGCCATCCGACAATAACATTCATTCCATAATTTTTGAAAACTCCCGCCTTGTCTCCCGATCCCGGTCTCTCAGCATTTCCTGCACCCTCAGCGCCATTGTCAAGCGTAACCAATTGGGTGTCATGACTATGAATTGATGTAGCACGGCCGCCCATAGGCATTTGACCGCTAGCCGTAGCATCTTCCTCTCCGCTCTGCAAAACCGACTCATCACTTCCTATGATTGGTGTTGCAACATTCCCATTATTGTCAACGACTGTCAATTCTTCCTGGCCAGGTTTCAGTTTATTATTTGAATCATCTAAAACTGTTAAAGATGCAGACAGTACTTTAGTACTTGTGACATTTCCACTGTTTAACTCTTTAGAATTTGTAAACTTTCCGGCTTTCGCATCGTTAATTAGCTTTGTTTTGTCGTCGTTTTCTTGCGAACTATTACCAAGAATGTGAACGGTGCCATTTTTACCGCGCTCATCTTGCCCCTGATAATTTCCGTCCTGATCATAATATGTGTCAAACATTCCGTCTGGGTCAATTCTTCTGATAGGATCATTCTCTACATAGTTATAAAGTGACCACCTTCTTGACTTTTCCGCCAACGGATCCATCGTCGTCCACCTTCCAATGACCGGATCATAGAACCTCGCCCCATAATCGTATTCTGCAATCCCGTCCTGTAACTCTTTTTTATTGTAAAGATACTTGTTTTGCGGATTAATTGTTGAGCGGTTAATATCCATCCCAAAAGGATAGTAATCATCCTGCTGCTGCATAACAGCCGAACCGCTTTGCGTGTCAAAGGTTATTCGGGTGTTGCCCAGGTTGTCTCCTAAATAATATTCGTAATTATTAACTGCCCCGCTCGGGATTGCGCGCCCTTCTTCGGTTTGTACAAAGCTGATGGTTTCCGATGTAGTAGTCGTACCGTCATACTGAATGCCGTTGATATAGTCGGTGTAGGTGGTATTGCCATTTATCGTTGCAACTTTTCGCAGCTTATTACCGGCAGCGTCATAGGTGTAAGTTGCTGCGCCGGCAATGCTGTTGATGTAATAGGTGTCCGTTATCGGCAGGTTCAACAGGTTATAAGTAAATGTTTTGTTTTGATAAATGTTCGCGCTGTTTGTCGCGCTCAGCATATTGCCGTTGGTATCGTACAGGTAACTGGTGGTCCCGGCGCCCAGGCCCGCATTGCTGGCGCTGGCGTCATAAACACTATTCAATTGGTTGGTGCCGGCGGCATAGGTATAGCTTAACTGGTC